>Ga0181349_1000886_pt1 | contig 12804 bp, 10 predicted proteins | sample Su13VDMM110SD_FD_130106 | JGI IMG/M metagenome (GOLD analysis project Ga0181349, IMG submission 130106) | Freshwater viral communities from Lake Michigan, USA - Su13.VD.MM110.S.D | ecosystem: Environmental > Aquatic > Freshwater > Lake | place: USA: Michigan | collected 2013-07-16 | reverse complement strand
CCAGAGCATTTATTTAATCTAGGGCACGACGATGTCATAGAAACTGACTATGTGTTTTTTCACGATCAAGAACCAGTGGATGCAGATTTATATAAAAAATTATTTGACGAAGTGTTGCGCAGAAACACTGATGTATGGTGGCCAAACAAACCCACGCCATTTGGACATATTGTGGTAAGCGAGCGCGGTGAACTGGTTGAAAAATTATGTGAGCAATATGAATGGCGCAGCCATTATTATTTTTATCACGGTTGGGCCTGTTTGGATTGGTTCCGTAGCTATGATCGAACATTTTTAATTCCTCGTGCTCGAGATAGGAAGCCCAGTCAAACGTTTATGAGTCCAAATCGCATTGTGGCCGGTAAAAGAGATCATCGTGTGTTGTTTCTTTATAATGTATTCAAACATGGACTACAAAATAATCACATATCGGCACCTAGAATATGTCCAGTTGAAAATATAGATATCACTAGTATAGCACAAAAATATACCAATGTATACCGGGACATTGTCCTGGTGTTTGAACAGGCACAATTGCCCAGACTGTTTGCTGGCGAGGACACCCAGAACATGACCAGTTGTTGGTTGACCAACTTTGCTGAAGCCGCAGATAGTTTGGTCTATGTGCCTACAGAAACTGTGTACTTTGGCCGCCGGACTCATATCACAGAAAAAACATTCAAGGCCATTGCATTAGAAATGCCATTTGTGTTGGTAGCAACTGCTGGCAGTTTGGAATATCTTCGCGAGTATGGATTTAAAACATTTGATGGCATCATTGATGAAAGTTACGATCTTGAAACAGATGACGTTGTGCGAATCGAAAAAGTAGTTAAATTGTTAAAGGATCTGGACAACTTGTCTGTAGAACAAAAACAACAGATACATCAGGACTGTTTGCCAATTGTGGAACATAACTTTAATCATTTTTATGGTGGTGGTTTTGCAAACATACTGTGGACGGAATTAATGACCATGTTGGAGGAACTGCGTGTTTAACTTTGTATTTGATCGCAGAAATGATTCTCGTCCTTATCCCAATCTAGCTCCCATGCAAGACAACCCGCACGAAAGTTACCATGGCATGGGAGACTCCTGGCCTTATATTGTTCCTTGCAGATTATTGTACTATGCGCAGGATCATGCCTATCCTTGCAGTATCAGTTACACGGACGAACCTATTCCTGATCGAGCCTGGTATCCAGTGGGCATAGGATTTTTTCATTTTGAAATAGATTACTTTGCCATGATGTCTGCTCATGTGCGTGATCTACTACAGCATGGTGCCATGCGAGTACTGTTCTACTATCACGAAGGAGATAGTCCTTATCATGAAAAAGTCCGTTTAGACCAACTATGTGTTCAACACAATTTACCTGTTGACTGTTATAAATTTGTCAGTGGCAACACTTCAGCCGATAATGTGCCGGGGTTTGCATGGTTTCCTGACCACGAACTTTTTTATTGGAGAAATTCAGTGCGTTGGAATGATCGTAGCATGGCCGGTGTCAGTTATCATGATAGACCAAGAACTCACAGATATACCGCTTTAAATAGACTACATAAATGGTGGCGGGCCACAGTCATGACTAAATTACGCAACCAAGGATTATTGACCAATTCCTATTGGAGTTACAACAACATAGAAAGTAACGATCTTTGGAATGATAACCCCATACAGCTGGAAATTTTAAACCTGCAAGAGCAAGTCAAACAATTTGTGTCCCAGGGTGCTGTCAATTGTGATACCTTGGATGCTGTCCAACAAAACAGCCACTGGACCTTGATTCCTGAGCACTTTGATGACGCCTACTGCCATTTGGTGCTAGAAACTCTTTATGATGCAGAACAGAGTGGAGGTTCATTTTTGACAGAAAAAACATTCAAACCTATCAGACATGCACAACCATTCATGATATTTGGCACAGCCCACAGTCTTGCAACGTTGTGCCGATTAGGCTACAAGACCTTTGACAATCAAATAGACAATTTTTATGATTGCGAAATAAACAATACCCAAAGATTTATAAAAACAGTTGCCGCCTTGGAAAAACTCAACAGTCAAAATCTTCATGATTTTTATGTAAGTTGTCGAGATCAAATCATACATAATCAAGAGTTGTTTCTAAGTTCAAAATATGAAAGATTAGCAAGTTTATCAGAGACCTTGAATCATGACTAAATTCAAAAAGATTGTAGGATTTGGTGATAGTTGGACCTACGGAGATGAGTTATTGGATCCAGCACTGGCACAACAATTTCATGATGCTCATTTTTGTTGGGAACAAAACACAGAATACAGACAAAATCATTGTTTTCTAGGACAGTTGGGAAAACATTATCAGGTACCTACGGAAAATTTTGGAATACCAGGCGGTAGTTTAACCAGCACCATGTGGACTTATCAATGGTGGATGGATCATGAAACTTTACCACTGACTGATTGTTTGGTATTGGTAGGGCTGACAAATGCTGATAGGATTACACACTATGACCCCAATCACAAACACTATTCAAATGATCCTCCGTGGAACAAGTTTGTCCACAGCTCATGGGTAAATTTTGGCAGCAGTGTAGTTTCGCCAGAGTTTTGTGACCTTATCAAGCAACAAGTCGTTTTAACTAGTTGTACACAGATAGAACATATCAATTACCAACATGCAGTGTTGTTTTTTGATGGCATCAGTGCTAGAAATCAGATATCCACTTTGCAGTTTAATATTATGCCTGCTTATCGGCCTGTTGCAAATGCTCCAACTTTGGTCGAACCAGATTTTGCGTGGACTTTATGGTTTAGAGACTATCCTGGCAATCAAAAAAGAGAACTGATCAACCCCGACGGGCATCCCAATGAGATTGGTCATACATTGATTAAAGATCATTTGGTCCGGTTAATAGACTCCAGTCTAACCTAACAGTCCTACAGCTAACTTAAAACAATCAGTCCATACTCTTTTGTGAATCTATCCGCATCTGCTCGATCGTTGACCATGGGCTCGCCCCTAATGTTGAGACTGGTATTCAGCAACATGGGACAACCGGTACGTTCATACCAGGCCTCTAAAAGCGATCTAATGCCTGAGCCGTCAGCCTCAACAGTCTGTACTCGGCTAGTGTTATCCACATGACAGATAGCAGGGTATAAGTCAGGACGGCGGCAACTTGCGACTGACTGCATATAAGGACTGTGATGCCAACCCCGGGGCATATCAAAAAGTTCATGCACATGCTCTGCCAGGACAACTGGTGCAAACGGTCTAAACCGTTGCCTACGTTTGATCTCATTGACCAGATCCTTTATATCTGATCCTCTAGGATCGGCCAGGAGGCTTCGATTTCCAAGGGCTCGGGGTCCAAATTCTGCTCGACCACTAGCGACACCGACGATTCTATCACTTTGTAAATGATCAACGAGGGTGCGAACAGGATATTCTCCTGAGATTTCATGGCCAAGGTACGCATCTGTCCAGCGTAGACGTCTTCCATGGGCCAGTGCGGCAGCACCAAGGCTATTGCCAGCATCGCCAGGACAAGGCATGATCCAAATGTTTTCAAAATATTCACCGAGTTTTCTATTAGCAAGACAGTTCAAAGCAACGCCGCCCTGGTACACCAGATTGGTGCTCCAGTTCATGTCCTGGGCACGACGCATAACACTATATATCAATTCTTCTGTTACAACTTGTGCAGATGCCGCAATATCTTCGTTCGTGGCCAACCGCAGCCAGTCGGGATCAATACCTATGTGCAAGTTATCTTCCAGCAAGGCCCGACATTCTTCAACGTAACGTGGCTCGCCATATGCGGCCATGCCCATGGTTATGTATTCTTCGTCTAGCGGGTGTAGGCCAATGCGCTGAGTAACTGCACTATAAAAGAGACCGATGCTCCTGGGATAAGTTTGTCTCCAAAGTTTCTTATATGTTGCACAACCTGATCCATCATATTCTGCTCCCCAAATTGAGACAGTATCAAACTCTCCTATGGCGTCTATCACAACACAGGTGGCGCGATCGTACGGGCTGGTTTGAAAACCTGCTGCCGCATGGCACAGGTGATGACTGTAAGTTTGGATCTTTCTGGGCGGATGTTGCAACCATGAGCCCAGTTGATTCTCGAGCACTTGCTGGACTGTGATGTTTGACCAATCTATGCCTTGACCTGAAACAAAGTTGCGTAGTTGTTTGAGCCAAGGGCGTTCATAGTAGGCAATGGTATCTATGGGGTATTCACAAAATTCTGCCAACAACTCCGGGCAGATCATGGCATCGTTTTTGTTTTTTGAATATCGTTCGCTGTGACCAGCAAATATGATCTCACCATCTCCGCGAATTAAGGCAGTTGCTGCATCATGGAAACCGGCACTGACACCCAGAATATACTGATGCTTCATTTATATATAAAAGGATCTCGCTTGCGAAGCTCTTTGAGTTTTTTACGATAACGAATTTCAAGTTTGATACGATCAATCATGCGTTTTATCCAAGACATTTGATTTGTTTCTCCATGTAATCGGTGTCACTCCAACAATATTCATACACAGCACTGGCTGTGCTGGTGCGTACAGCACGAACATCAAGATGTGTATTTAATTGATGCCAAATCTCTCTGTAATCTTCTGTGCCAAAACTACGCAACAAATCCACCTGACCTATCTGTGGATGGCCTATGGTCAATGCCTTGTCCTCAGGGTCAATCTCATTGGCTGTCAACCATTCGCGGAACTCCTTCAGTTGTTTGATCTGCCAGGGAAACGTGCCAGGATTGTTGGCCCACTCTATGTCGAAATCTCCAGCGGCTTCGGTCTGTGATTTGAGGCTGGTGGTTGTGAGTTCACCTAGCCTGCTGTCACGTCCTTCGTCCTGGAACACTTCCCAGTGATGTTTGCCAACTGCTTTGTTCACACCCACATAAACTCCGCCCAGACTGCGATTAATGGTTTCTATGCCAAACAATTCATAATCCTCTTCATCCAACACAAAGCGAGGTGCTGAGAGCCAGCACATGAGTTGACTGGGTCTCTGCCATTGGGGTGCTGTGTGTTTTTTGCGCCACGATAACTGCCATGATTCAAACTCGTGACACAGGAGATTTAACTGTCTGATATGCCAGCGTGTCTCATTATCTGCACCCCAGTAATAGTTGCTAATGTGTCCGCTGCCGCCTTGCAGATCTTCAAAGTATCTGTGCAGTTGATTGAAATGATCATGATTGACGCCGCCTTGATCGTCCACACTGTTGGTCATGTCAAAGTGATCCGTTATATGATATCCTATGCTGGAATTGTTTATGGCCTGTATACTGAGATTTATTTGTTCCAATAGATAAGGCCCATTTCTAGGACCGTCGGCGAATCCAAAAAAACAATAGTTCTTTTCCAAGTGATAGTTTTGTGTCAACAAATTATTCAGTGCGACCAGCCATTTGCGACCGAGGCTGTTGTCATAAACATTGGCATACACTCGCAGGATATCTCCGGCGTTGCCCAAATCCATTTCTACAACATCAAGTAACAATTGATTGGTACCAGTCATATATGTCCTGATTGGGTTTGAGTATGTCAGCCATGGTGTAAGTATCACCACGTATGCTTTCTAATTTTAAAACACGTTGCTTGCCTTTTGTAAGCCCGGCTTGCCACTCGTCAGGCCATTGTTCTGCAAAGGTAGCACGTTGTTTGAGTTGCAACAATACATCTTGTAATGCACCGGTGGGCAGTTGTGCCACCAGACTGTCAACCGTGCGGTCCAGCAACTGCCTGGGCAGGGCCAATGGACTCATGAAGATGTCTGGCGTAAAACTAAAAACCACCTTGGCCAGGACGTCTACTCCCAACTGGTCGGCTAATCTTTGTGTGCTAATGACCTCAAACAGGCCTGGCAAGGTCAAAGTAAAATCTATACGCATCTGACGTCTGTGGCGGGCAATGTCTAGCCCCTGTTGGAAATTTACCAACCATGAGTCGTAGTCCAATCCTGTGCGGATGTACTCGCCTGTGGCTCCTGTTCCGTCAAGGCTGGCACAGATTTGCCAGTCTCTCACATGTGCCAAGATATCAGTGTACAGGTTGATTCCACGATAGTTGACTCTGCTAAGATTGGTATTGTATCTAGCATACACTTGAGGGCCATCACCCAGTTCAATTATGCGTTGCATGTATCGCCAGTGTTGTTCATACATCAGTGGTTCGCCACCTACCCAATAAACTTCCTCTACTCTGTGTTCTTCTACTGCTTGAGCAAATTCAGCTTCTATTTGCGTGTCTTGGAATTGATTTATTTGCTCTCGGATGTTGGGTATCATCCAATTGTTTTTATTATTGGTCCAATCAATCATGTTGTGTTGGCGTTGTTCACTTTCCCAGCTGCTTGATAGCATATCGCCACACATACGACATTTAAAGTTACACAAGTTACTAAAGCGATAGTCCCAACTGATGGGTTTCATAGTGGTATAACCGGTTGCATCGGTCATTGCTATTGCATCTTGATATTTGTGATCAAACATACGGTTAAAATAACTGCGGTAAACATCTGTGTTTAACAGTCGATCGTTACATACTTCACATTCGGGCAAGATTTCCCCGGCCATCATGCGACGTCGCACTGATTTCATGTGTTCGCTATTCCAATGTTGATCAAGTGTAACAGGAATGTATCGACCTGTACCACTCTTGGTATCAATGTATTGTTCAAAATTTTGTGCTGGCTCACGCGACGCACAGCACATTCTACGTTCAGTTTGTGGGCTTAGGTAAGTATGTGTCCACGGCGCCAGGCATAAAGTATCAGGTCGGTCCATGGTAATCTATCAATTGGGCAAATTCTGGTTCAATCTCAATAAGATTTTCTTTACGACGACGATCTAAATTGCCAAGTTGTTCTCTCAATAGATTGCCATCTAGGCTGGCTCCGCGATTCATAAAATCTATTACGTGATTAAATTCTTGGCGTGTTTGTTCGTCCACTTGTGCATTCGACAGTCGGTTAGTGATGGCTAATTTAGCCGACTCTGGCAAGGTTGCAATGCTAAAATAGTATGCATCATGCATCATATTCCAATAGATAAAATCAAATGTTTGTGCATTGATCCAATCGGCAAGTTCATCAAGGTAATACACATTAAACACATTGACTGTGGAACACACTTGTAATTGTATATTACTGTGTTGGTTTCTTAATAGTCTAAAACGTTCAATGTTGGCACATACTTCCACCCATACAGCATTTGATCGTTGATACTCAAACCGTGCTCCAACGTCATCAATACTAAATGCTATTTCAACTGTTTTAAAGTGTTGCCAGATGTCAGCGGCATGCTCTGGATATTGTGTGCCGTTGGTGTTGTAGTGTATTTCAATCTGTCCAGCACGGCCCTGGTCGACTAACCGCTGTAATAGATCAAAATGTTCCTGGATCATAAATGGTTCACCTCCAGTGAATTCAATGTAGCGTATCTGATTAACGATTTGATCCATTTCAGACCAAAACGTGGGATTTTCTCGAGGCCATGCACCAGCACGTAACATCTTGTAGTGATGATTTGATTTGCGGTTGACCAATTGCTTGTGGGTTAAATTATCAAGTTCTTCTACAGCAAAGGTACTTGATGACCACGACCCACATATACGACATTTCAAATTGCATATATTACCTAGTTTTAAATCTAAAAACATCAGAGGTTTGGCATCCACTGTCCAGTCCTGGTCGGGCAACATGTGTTTGAGTCTGTCCAGTGTGTACATACGTTTACTGGTTCTACCAGCACGTTCTTCTTGCCAACACTTACGGCAAGTCTGTGATTGCTTGCCATCAAGAAATTCTTTACGTAGAGTTTGCATGTATCTGCTATTTTGTATAGCAGGAAAGCTGGCATGATTTAAATCAAACTTGTCTCCGGTATCGTCGGTTATTTCATCGTCGGCTAGACAACAAGGTCGTACTGTGCCGATTGGGCTAGTTTCTAAACTGACCCATGGCAACACACAAAATTTGTCGTGTGGTATGTTCATTTTAACGCCTGTAATTCTGGTATAACATCTAATATATTTTCTTTTCTTATGGCATCAAGCTCGAAAGTTTTGCTCCAGAATTTAGGCAATAAACTTGTATTGTCTGTGGCCTGCAAGTACGCAATAGCACTTTCAAAGCCCATTGTAGCACGGTTTAACCGATCATGTGGACGTAGCCATTCCAGGTGTTGTTCGTATAGTTCTTGTATCTGTTGTTTGTACGCTGGTGTAGCTATGTCTATGCGATAATGGTCTGGATCCTGTAATATGTTTACGTTAAGATCTTTGGGTTGGATATACCCTTTGTCAACCCATGCTCTATGGAACTCGGGCAAGTGTAGGGCGTTCATTATGCTCAAGGTAGGGCTTATGTAAAAGTCCACATCGGGACACACGACCAACATCTGTTCACGGTTGCGTTCTACAGTTTCCCAATCAGTGCCCTTGCGTATGTACTCTGCACGTGGGCCCATTGCGTCAAGACTTGCGCCCACTGCCACACTATCAAACCTACGCCAGTAATCAAATACTGTGCGATCCTTCAGCTTGACATGTGTAAAATTTGTATTATAAACTAAACGAACATCAAAGCGGCCACGACGTTCTAGCTCATCTAAAATGTTATAGTGCTCTTCCATCATTAGCGGCTCGCCACCAGCAAAGTATATTTGCTCTACATAGTCCAGGTGCGGTACCAACTGTTCCCAGATATCTGTTTTTGTCTTGCCAGCATAGTTAAGTACACTGTGGGATTTTGCCCAGCTGTTGCCTGCTAGTTTGGACTGATCTTGATACCAGCTTGAGCTAAATATGTGCCCACAGCTGCGACAACTAAGATTACATAAGTTACTGAAGCGTATGTCCCAGTAGGTCATTTCAAACCGTTCAAGCTCACCATCGGGTTTTGTTTCCAATACACGATGGATCTGATGTCCTTGATGCTTGTTGGCACTTTTCCTACCGCTAAAAAATCCGGACGCTTCTTGCTCGTAACAACGAACACACGCAGGACTAGGTTGCTCTGTCAGCATGTTAACTCTGAGTTGTTTCATTGGAGTATCATTCCAAATTTCTTTTAAGGTATTGATACGAGAATTACCCACACCGCCGGGCTCGTCGGCCATGCAACAAGGAAATGCCTGTCCTGTGGGCCATGCGTGTAAGTGTGTCCACGGATACATACAGAACTTTTTACTGTCAGTTAGTAAAAACTGTTCACGTTCGCTTAATTGATTTAGATTGATCTTAAGCGGGTTAACACTACCGTATTGGTAAATCTCTTTGTTGCTGGTAGGATGATGGTCAATTAACTTGGCCGTAAACTCACCTTCATTGATGTATATGCCGGTGATAGGCACAGGATCTCGACTTATTGCCTTGATAAACACTAGCTCTTGTTCTAAGCTGGGATTATTGCTTACCAATACAATAAAGAAATTACTAATGTCGCGTTCGTTGACAATAATCTGTAGATTACGGATAATTAAACCTACGCTATTATCTTTTACATATATGTCACCTTGTTGCTGTACAAATACAATACGTTGATTATCGGTATATGCAGGTTGATGCAAACGAGCAACTTCACTGTCTAGCCAAGCCTGTGCTGACTCGTAAGAGAGATTATGCCATTGGTCAAGATCCACAATCTCTATTACATCGTACTGGTTGCCTAGTAATTCTAGTTGTTCATTGAATGTCATAAGGTGTTATACCAATCTTTCAATACCGGAAATGTTTTTGCAAAATCTTTTCCACGACGCCGGTCATACTGTGTAAAAAATTGTTTAAAATCGTTGTGCAGTTTTGGCATTTCAAATGCTTCGCTGTGGGGAGTTTTGACCACGTCTAAATAATCAATCAAGCGTTGCATGTGATTGATTTCGTGTTCATGCATGAGTGGACTGCCTTGATTAAGTCCTAGCCAGGCTTTAAGATTGTTTTTGTAGTGTGTGCGTAAGTTATCTGGCAATATCAGGGCACTTTGAAAGCTGGGAAACCGCAGAATATTCAAGGTAAAGTTCACCCGTTCGCGACCATAAACCTGTTTGAGTCGCATGAGTTGGTCCAACAGATCTGGCAGACTGTCCAAGCAAAGGGCGTTGATAGTGGCCATGCAATGTACAGCCTTGATCACATCATGTTCTAGTAGCTCTTGAACATTGTGCATCCATAGATCATAGTCCAGGCCATCTCTGATGTATTCAGCTTGAACGCCATTGGCTTCGTTGCTGGTGTAAATTTCAAGATGTGGAATACCTTGTATTCGTTTGATAAAATCCAATAATTTCAAACGATCCATGCCTAGATTTGAATTAATGGCCAAGCGTGTTTGACTGCGACCTTGATTGGCTTTAAACCAGTCAATCAATTTCCATAGATCGCCACTCATGGTAGGCTCACCGCCGGTTATTCTGAGTTCTTGTAGCGTCTTGTGGAGGTCCGTTTCCCACCAGGCAAAAAAGGCCTCAACATAGGGATTAGTTTCACCGTAGCGATACAACTGACTATGGTCATGAGCATGGGTAAAGTGATTCCTACCATCGCTAACCAAGCCGGCATATGGCCCATTTTGATTGATATCACGGACCCAACTACTACTAAAGGCGGGATTGCAATAGGAGCAAGCAAACTGACAAGTCCGGTCAAAAGCAATTTCCAGCGTTCGTAAATTGACATCTTCATGATAATCTGTATTGTATGCTTCATCTAAGGCCTTGATAGGATAAATTTTACTTTTGTACACACGGTCACTCACAGCATCCACGCCCATGTCTTCAATCTTCCAGCAGTACTCACAACCAGGCGGACGTTCGCCGGCTAGCATCTGTGCTCGATCTTGCTTCTTCTGCGCAGTGTTGTGTATGGCACTAGGATTGTTGGACAAGGCCGTGATATCAATGGCATGTGCTGGCGGATGATGACAGCTAGTAGTTTGACCGGATCCCAACCATATGGTGGCATTGTACCATTTGGCTGCGCAGAAGCTGGCACTTTTTGTGTCAAGGACCTGCTGACGGAATTCTAAATCATTCATAGATGTTGTTGGATAAATTGTTTAAATCGATTGGGAAATTCTTGACGAACTTGTTGACGCATCTCCGCGAGATGTTGCTGATTGTATTTACATACATTATAGCACTCTTTAAGGAAACTTACAAGATCTTGCCGACATAGATCTTCAATGACCTGTGCTATTCTATCCAACCTATCTTGATTGTTTTCGATGCTGTCAAAACTTTCATCTATTACATGTCCAAATGTTTGAAATCCTAAATTGTGCAAGTCTCGATAGTAGCCTTGATTGCTTACTGCTATAAAAGGATGTCCTATTGCTATGGGTTTCCAAATCTTTTCTGTTCTAAAACTGTAGGGATAGTTAAACACTGTTTCAGTTACCACGCTAAAATAAGAGTCAATGTAGGGTTCAGCTTTGAGATATATTTCTCCCCATTCGTCATCAAATAATTTGTGCTTTACAAATTGGTCATTGACCAATTGATTGACGTTTTTACTGTATTGATCAACCTCGTAACCGGGATCAAGGTAATTTATTGGACCGTTCTTGGCATCTAGATTTGTCCAGATACTTTGATCCAGCAATTGTGAGTTTGAAAATCTGTTTATCAAGTATTGTCTATGGCCACGACTACGTCCGTTTAAAAACAAGAACTTGTAGGGCTTGTGTGTTTTCTGGTAGATTTCTGTGACTCTACCACACTCGTGCAGATTTTCTTCATAGTCTAATATTTTAGGCAAAAAGCTGTCGTACTGTAAACAAGTCCAGGAGTGATCCATGTCACCACCAGCAATCAACAACAACTTGTTTGCATGAACCAAATCGTTGACAGCCCAAACTGAGGTACAGTGTGTTCTTAGCGTGTCAGACCCTTCTGCTGGATTACTTAAAATAATGTGAGCTTGGTCAACTAACTGTCGGATTCGATCTACATTGACATGGAACTGTCGACGACCTATTAGGTATATAGCACCAGGTACAAACTTGCCCTGTTCTATATGTTCTTGAAAATTCCAAAACTCTTCATCGGCCCAGGGCTTTAAAAGGTCGTAGACTTCGCAAAATGTGTCTAAAACTAATTTACGATTGACGAGCATGATAGATACATTCTTGCCACCAGGTGCTCATTTCGGGAAATGTTCGCAAAAAATCAGTGCCTCGACGGCGATCATGTTCGGCGAAGAAACGGTAAAAGTCTGCTTTATTTTGTTGAATATACTCTACATTTAATTTCTGCCCGTCTCTCATCCAGGCTATGTCACGATCTAGTCTGGCTATTTCATAGTCCTTGAATCCTTGAAATCTTGTGGTTTCGGTTTCAATGTTTTTCAACATGAATGCCCAAACTGTCTCTAGTTCATCCACATATGATTCCGGCAAAAGTTGTAGACTTTGCCAGGTGGGTTGACGCAACACCGGAGTATCAAACCAAACTCGCTGATATGTGGTACTGTAGAGTTTTCTCAAGCCCAGTATGGCCGAAAATAGTTTGCCAAGTCCGGTCACACTGAGATTGTTCATGGTCACAATGAATGTAATGCTGTTGCGACCGGGAATCTCGGTAAGGAACTGATTCACACGATCCCACAACAAGTCAAAATCCAAGCCGTGTCTGATGTACTCGGCTTGAGTTCCAAAACTGTCAAGACTTACATACTGCATGAAGTGTTCTATGCGTTCGCCTTGGCACAACTGTTTGACATAGCCCAGATACTTTTGCCAACTCTTTTCATCCACACTAAAGTTTGAGGTCACGTTGAGATGTAGGTCAGGT
>Ga0181349_1000884_pt1 | contig 12809 bp, 6 predicted proteins | sample Su13VDMM110SD_FD_130106 | JGI IMG/M metagenome (GOLD analysis project Ga0181349, IMG submission 130106) | Freshwater viral communities from Lake Michigan, USA - Su13.VD.MM110.S.D | ecosystem: Environmental > Aquatic > Freshwater > Lake | place: USA: Michigan | collected 2013-07-16 | reverse complement strand
TGTAGTGTCAGATAGAATAACAAAAATATTACTCGCTCCCAATGGTAAGCCTTCAAATCTTAATGAAGAGCAATACTATCTTGTACGCACACCCGAATTTAAGGCTTGGTTTGGCGATTGGGAGAAAGTACATAATTTAAAAATTAAAGACCCCACAATGGACGAAATTACATTGCAAAATTTGTCAAAAGATGTTTCGAAAGTTGTTGATGAAAATGGTGAGCCGTTGGTGGTTTATCACGGGAGTAGGGCAAAAAATGAATTTCACTCATTTAAACATATTTTCGAAGAAAAACTTGATTGGACTAAAGATAGTTTTGGTTTTTATTTTACTGATGAAAAAGATTATGCTGAAGGGTATGGAGAAAGAATATTTGAGTGTTTTTTGAATATAAGAAATCCTAAAATATCAGTCAGATTTGAACACACATATCTGCCTTCACACAAATTTCAAGGGCTAATAAAAGACGGGTATGATGGAATATACTTTGGGGGTGATGTTGATGAAGACATTAAAAATATTGAATATAAAAAGGAAATAGTTGCATTCGAACCAAATCAAATCAAACTCGCGGACGGGAGCAACACTACATTTGATGCAAGCAAGGATGATATTCGATATGCGAAAGGTGGCTTAATTGCCCCCAATGGCAAAAAGTCTAACCTTACTTCCGAACAATATAAATTGGTACGAACCAAAGCATTTAAAAATTGGTTTGGCGATTGGGAAAATGACCCTCAAAACGCTTCAAAAGTAGTTGATGAGAATGGCGAACCTTTAATTTGCTATCATGGTACTGATTCAAAATTTAATTTTTTTGATAAAAAGAAATTAAGTTTTAGAACAGGTAATAGCCTTGCTGGTTTTCATTTTACTAATAATTACAATACGGCACTATCTTATACCGCAGATATTGACGAAGAATTAAATAAAGAATATATAATTGAAGTATTTTTAAGATTCATAAATCCATACTTTCACGATGTAAAAAGTGTTCTTTGGGCTGATTTAAATTATGAAAATAGTACAGACGTTATAGCTAATCGTATTTATGAATCAAAAAATAATGATGGAGTTATTTTTATGAATACTATTGATGCTTATCTTTTTGATTTAAACGAAGATGATTATAAAGGAAATAGTTTTGTTGCTTTTGAACCCGAACAAATTAAACTTGCAGACGGTACAAACACAACATTTGATGGAGATAACCCCGATATGAGATTTAAAGAAGGCGGTAAAACTTTTAATGATAAAGAATTATTAGCAAGATGGAAGAAGGGTGAAAGTATTGGATTTACTGCCATAGCACATCTTAAAGCAAAAGGTTTAATACCAAGAGCCGATGGCAATAAAAAAGTATCGGAAAAATATATGGAACAAGGTGGCGAAATAGATGAAACCATAACTTGTATGAATTGTGGGTGGCATTGGAAAGAAAGTGAAACCGAAGAATTTGATATGTATGTATGTCATAAGTGTGGTTTTGATAATGCGCCTTTTTATGAAAAAAAACAAATAGCTTTACCAGATACATATTCTACTTATGGAGTATTAAAGGATGTATTGTCTGAGCAAGGATACGATATATCAAAAGAAGATATTATGAGCAAACTTAAAAAACCAAAAACATTAATCGAAATATCCGAAATACATGGAGTTGATATGGATGTTTTAAGAAGTCAATTAGAAAAGGGCGTAAAGGCAGAAATGGAGCATACTACGGATGAGAATATAGCTAGAACTATTGCATTACATCATTTAGAAGAAATGTCGAATTATTACGATATGTTAGAAAAGATGGAGATGGGTGCAAAGAATGAAATGGCTGATGGCGGTGTTGTTGTAGGTAAAAGGCATAGTGAATCCGATGAGTTTGGTACTGGGGAGCGTTTTACCGTAAAAAGTACTGGGCAAGTTGTTGAAGTTGAGGGTGGAGAAGGTGTTTTATGCAAAGAAAGTATGGAATCTAGTAGATTGTTTCATTTTGACGGAAAGAAAATGACGGGAAGGGAGATAGCATCAATCTTAAATCACAAATACGGCGGCGTTGAGTTTGAGAAAGGCGGAAAGGTTAAAGATTGCGGTTGTGATTCTATAAAGTTCAAGCACGGTGGGGAGTTACCATCCGCAACTTTGGAAGGATTGGAAGGTGGAGAAGCGGTTGTAACGGTAAAAACTATGGAAAGTAAGGATGAATACAACTTCAATGGTGGTAAATCAACACCAAGAAAAATACTATCCGTAATTAATGCCGCATCTGGTGGTAAGAAGTTTGAAAATGGTGGAACAATAGATATTAGCAAACATAAGATTGAAAATCTTAATAAATTAGCACAAATGGTTTACTTTACCGAAAATATGTTGTATTATAAGTAAAATAATTGTAATTTTGAAATTAAAATTCTAAAAATGGGAAAAGTTTTTATTAATGATGAAATTTTCACTTCCGATGGCGATTATGTTATCGGTGGTTTTGTTACCGACAAATTAGCTGGCTTTAATTTTGCTGACTTTAGGTCAAATTTATCCGATAGGGTATTGAGATTGATTGATGAATACATAGAAAGGGCTACTCTTTATAATGCTGAATTAGGTCTTGAAGACCCAGCTGGTAAAGCAAGAGAGGATTTAGCTTTGGTTATTAAAGATAATTTTGGCGTAGAAGTACCATATACCGATAGCGTTACCGTTTTAGATACAATTTTAGATACCGATAAGATGCAATCTTGGCTTTTAGGTATAAAAGAAAATATAAAGGATTACGAATTAACGGCATATTCTAAATATAGAGGCATACCTAATATGGCTAATGAAATGAATTTAAGTTCTACCGAATATATGAACGCTAAATATTTTACCGAAGAAAGCACACTTGAATCATTTGTTGAACAAGTATCTATAATTGAATTATAATATATAATGGAAGATATAAAAAACCCAATGGTTGAAGACCAATCAACCGAAGAGATAGTGAAAGCTATTTCCAACGACCAGAATGCAATACCATATACTCCGATGAGTGAGTTAGTTTCTATGGGTACGGTTATACCTTTAAATTTAGCTGGCGAAACTATGCAAGCGCAATTTAAGGTTATGGAAGATATACCAAACATTGATGACTACTTGGTTGAAAAGCTAGGTTATTCATCTAAGTATGCGTTATCAGAAGCATTTAGTGCCGAACAAGCCGATGCTGTTGCTATGGCTATTAGACAAATTGAAAAGGGGAAAGGTTTTATATTAGCCGATATGGCTGGTATTGGTAAAGGAAGGGTAAATGCTGGTGTATTGAGATTCGCTTATGTGAATGGATATTTGCCTTTATTTATCACCGAGAAGCCTAACTTATTTTCCGCATTATATAGAGATTTGGTTGACATTGGTGGTCTTGAAACTAAAGTGGGTGGTAAACCTAATTTTGGTTATCCATTAATTTTAAATGGTTTTAAAACTGGTGGAACTGTAAAGACTTATGATGACAACGGTAAGAAGACGATAACTAAAAAACCTTCCGAAACTGGTATTATAAATGCGGAAGGTAAAGAAGTTATAACTGCACCTGCGCAAGATGAGATAAAAAAAATAATTAAGAAAGATGTAGTGCCAAAGGCTTATGACTACATGATGTTGACTTATAGCCAACTTGCTGGTGCTGCTGGTAAATTAAAAGTTGATTATCTTTTAAGGGTTATTGATAAATTAGATAGAAAGGTTGTATTGTGTATTGATGAATGCCATAATGCTGCTGGAACTAAATCCGATGTAGGTAAATCTATGGCGGACATTGTTTCTTTAGTACAGGGTGTTCTTTTTTCTAGTGCGACTTTCTCTAAGCGACCAGATAATATGTTTATCTATGGTTTAAAAACTGATATTTCGGAAAGCCCCGTAGGAACTAAGGGATTGATTGATATAATTACCGCTGGTGGTGAAAGGCTAACCGAAAACTTAGCGGCTAGTTTGGTTGAGGCGCAACAAATGATTAGAAGGGAAAGGACTTTTGAGAATTGTAACGTTGAGTATAACTATATGTCCGATGAAGAGAAGGTTGAACTTTTTTCTAAATACGATGGTGCTATAAAACTTTATAGAAGTTTAACTTACTTTTTTACAGATTATTTATTTGTAGAAGCTAAAATAGCGGCATTAAAAAGGTTTGCACTAGAGAAAGGAGTTGAACTTGTAACGGAGGAAAGACCAAAAGATAAAAATGAACTTAAAAAGTGGAAGGAAAGAAATGATGGTAAATATACTGCAACATTTAGCGCTGGAGAAATAAAGAGAAGCCAATTTCAATTTATTGAAACACTTTTATTTGCCTTAAAAGCTGATTTTGTTGCTAATCAAACATTATCCCAACTTTTAAATAACAAACTTAAAAATTTAACCGTTACAAAGGTTGAGTTTGAATCAAATAGGAAGCCTGTAATTGCGGTAAGAAATACCCTTGAAGGTGTTTATTTTAATTTAGGTGTAGAAGTTGGTGATGAAATTGAAAAGGCTGACTTTAGTATGTATGTATATTCTTTGGCACTTGGTTCAATGAATGGTTCTATAACTTTGAAGGAGTTAAAAGCTGATTCTGAAAAGCCTGGCAAAAAAATAGAAGACGATATAAATGTTCAAGAGTCTGACTTTGGTGATAACGGTGAAGCATATAGAAGAATGTTAGCCGATATTAAAGGCATAAATTTAGATATACCATTAAGCCCTATTGATTACATTATTAATAAAATTGAATCAACACCAAGACCCGATTGGGATATGGCTCACGGTAACGGTACACCTTTCTTTAAAGTAGGCGAAGTTACTGGTCGTAAATTTACTTTAGTACCACAAAAGAATGGTGCATTTAAACTAGAAACTAATAAAAAGCCTAAAAATAAAAGCACTACGTTCAAAGATTTTAATAGCGGTATTTATGATGTTTTATTAATTAATGAAAGTGGTAGTACGGGTGAAGATGCGCATAGCTCTTCAAGATTTAAAGACCAACGACCAAGGGTAATGATTATACATCAAGTTGAATTGGATGTAAATACAGAGGTTCAAAAGAGAGGTAGGATTAATAGAACTGGTATGGTTAATTACCCTAACTATATATATGCCGTATCAAGAATACCTTCCGAAATTAGAAGGTTATTGATGCTTGTTAGAAAGTTGAGGAGTTTAGATGCAAATACAACTGCAAACCAAAAACAATCGGCTAAATTATCTCAAATTCGTGATGGTGCAGGTAATGAAATATTAGATGTAATTAATAAGTATGGTGATGAATGCTTGCAAGAGTTTATTTCAGTACCAGAGAACCAAGATTACACAAAATATATGCCTACCGATGCGCAAGAGAAATTAGGTGCATTATCTGGAGGCGGATTGGTAATAGAATCTTTTATTAGGAATTTAGAAATAGGTTTAAGTGAAGAGCAAGAGAAGTTTTATAATGTCATAAATGAACTTTATGCCGCATTAAAGAAGCAAAAGGAAGAGGCTGGCGAATACGATTTGGAAACAAATATTGTAGATTTAAAAGCGGCTATAAAAACAAGGGTTTTAGTTAGCAAGGGTATAAATACTAATCCATTCAATACTTCGGTATATGAAGAGGATGATTATGTATTAGCGGAGGATAAGCCATATAATAGAGAAAAGGTTGAATCTTTAATTATAGAATTATCAAAAGGTCAAGACCCAGACGAGTTTTATGGAGATTTTCTTGAAGATTATAAAGCTAACTTTTTAGTTCATGTAAAACAAGTTGCGGCATCAATAAAATTACCCGATTACGATTTGGCTAGAGATGAAATGCAAAAGATGGAAATGGAAGCGGAATACGAACTAAGGGTAAAAAATGCCGTAACAAGAGCAACCGAGGAATATGAAGCGGTATTATCAATATTAGAAGCAAAGCGTGATGATGGAAGTTTAATTTTTAACCCTAATAGGGCTGTTGTTATACCAGCAATACTTGAAGAGTGTTATGAAACCGATGAAGATGGCTTACCGATGAAAATTAGTGAGTTGAATAATGGTAAGTTTATTGGTATAAGAATACTTAAAACTGCGCAAGAGAAGTATAGTCCAATGAATATAGAAATGATTTTCTGTCAACTTAGTGGAAAGCCTAAATTAATTTTAAAGCCGACTTCTAGGGGTAGAGAGATTCTTCAATGGATTATGATTAAAACTATGGATATTGATATACCACGCATTATAAAAATAAATGCTTGGGATGTTGACCCTAACAAGAGAACTCTAACAAGGATGCTAACTGGTAATATACTAGGTGCATACGGTATTGCAAAGGAAACGATAGCTAGAAACCCAACGGAATATAGTCCAGTAATAAACTTTGTCAAATTTACAACTGCCGATGGTAGCTCAATAAGGCTTGGTATTAGGTTGAACATGAAAAAATTTCAACCTTTAAGACCAGATTACGTTCCCGTTCAATATCCATTAAATTCAAAAGATTTAATATCCGATTTGCTTTTAACACCCAAAGTAATAAAGACTGTAAATGCGGTTGAAAATTTCAAAATGGAGTACGACCCTAGCGGCGGCGTTCAAATTTATATATTCGGTGGAACTAGAAAGGAAGTAAAGGGCAAGAATAGGAAGTATTTTTCTAAATTGTATGATGATGGAGAGTTTATTAATTTATTGGACAAATTAAACGTTCCTCGTAGAAGTGGTTATACCTATTATTATCCTGTTGGTTCAGAAAACAAAAGAGCAACTGTATTAAAATTCCTTAGTTTTAATTTTAACTTAAATTATGATGCCGACAAAGTAAAAGAAATATTTGAATATATATATAGTGTTGAACCATTTTATGTATCTTTGAGAGGCATTGAAAGTGAAGAAACTATTTTTGATAAAATAGACATATTTAATCCAGATTTGCAAGAGGGTGAAGAAGAAGATGTAGAAGGTATTTTTAAGTATGATACCGTTAAGCCTTATGATACCGTTAGTGATTCTATTGTTAATTTTTCTAAATTTGAAAAATTTGAAAGAACTTCCGCTTTTGGTACGGTTTATTTAAAAAAGAGAGCTAATATAAGAGAGGTTATTAGTTATGGTTTAATACCTTTGGATAATACCGTAAAGAATATGGTTTCGGATACATTCCAAGTATTAACAAGCGACACCGAAAAGGTCAAGTTGAATGGAGATATTGAAAAAGCCATAAATGAAGATAAAAACGATTATCAATTAGGCTCAATTGTTAAAAAGGCTTTGCAAAATAAAGCCAATTTGCAATTCATATTTGGGTTAAATACGGATATAGTTTTTATAGGTAGTGTTTTTAGAGCTTATGCTAAAGGTGAGATTGAGTTGCCAGAGAAACAAAAGCAAGATGAACAACAACAACAAGAAGAAAGAAAAGAAATACCGTTAAATATGGATACGGCTCAAAAATTCATGATTTTGTTCACATACAAAGTAAAAAATTAATATGGACATTAATAAATATATACAAGACATTGATAATGAAATATTAGGTCAAAAAGAAGACTTAATAAAAAAGTACATTGACACTCAATTAAAAAACTTCCAATTTGAAGAACAAAATTTATCGCCTAATTTAATAAGTATTCTTATGACTAAACAAGATATTAAAGTACCAATACCAGAAAAAAAAGAAATTCCAACTGATTTGCAAGATAGGGCGGAAGATATGGCTGATTTAATAAATGCGAATACAGCCGCTATTTATACCGATTTAATGGTAGGTAATAACGTTTATCTATTTGGTAAAGCTGGTACTGGTAAAACCACATTGGCTAAAAAAATAGTTGATAAATTATTGCAAAGGCAAACCTACGTTATCAATTGTAACCAATTTACAAGCCCAATAAACATTGTGGGTGGTCAAACTATTGAGGGTTACAAGCAAGGTATAATGATTAACGCTTGGAGAGATGGTGGAGTATTGATTTTGGATGAATTGCCGAAGTTAGACCCTAACACCGCTGGTTTATTGAATGAAGCATTGGCACAAAGTGCGGACGAAAAAAGCGAAACCGTTATTGGCGAGTCGGAGTACGATAAATTAGTGCAAGAAATAATAGATGCGGAAGGTAAGGAACTTGGATTTAGACTTAGTATTGATGATAGAGGTAGGCATATTAAAACTACTTTAATTACCATAACTGATGGTAAAGGAGAGAAAATTGTAAAGAATAAAAATTTTGCAGTTATAGCTACTGGTAATACCAATATGAAAGAAATTTCATCAAACTTTAGTGGTAATAATAGACAAGATTATTCTCTTGTTGATAGATTTGCTGGTTCTTTTTACGAAATTAAATATGATAAAGACCTTGAACAAGCGTTGACATACAAATTGGTGTATAAAGTTGCCGTTATGATTAGAGAGGTTTTGGATTTAGATGATAGCTCAATCGAATCGGTTTCTTTAAGAACAATGTTAAACTTTAATAGAATTTTTGAACAACAAATGTTAAGAGAAATTCATTCTAAATATGCTATTGACCCTATAAAAATAGGTGGTGTGGTAAAGGCTAAAACACTTAAACAGAGTGTTTATAGTTTTGTTTCAACTTTACCAACCGCAAAGCAAGTCGCAATAGCAAAAACTGGTGCTGCCGATTTGGCTGGTTCTGATGTTGATAGCGATGAATTTGTTCAAGAGTTTATTAGAATGCACAAGGTTGACCCAGAAGTAGGGAGTAAAGACTAAAATAATATAAATGTTTACACCACCAGATAATTTGCCGCAAAAAATAAAAGGAACTTTAAAAGCATTTAAGTCATTAGATGATTTCTTTACTTTCTTTAATTCTGTGCAAATTAGTGACCAACTAATTCCTAATTCTTCAACGACTTATTCGGAGTTACTGAACTATGCAAAAAATGTAGCCGTTGGCGCACAAATTAGGGAAAATGACATAACTTGGTTTGGAGAGCCTTTCCCAGCATCTATTGAAGAAGCGTTGGCAAGGGATACATACCTAAGAATGGATGAGTTCAACGATGTTTATAGGACTAGCATCCAACCTAGAATACAAGAAATATTGCGGCAATCATCTGCGGAATTGGAATTACCAACTATTAAGTACAATGAATTAGGGTTAGGTACTTTTGATTTCAATAAGGCTTCTGGCGGTTTGATACCACTTTATAAATATTATTCATTTGAAAAAATGGAGTTGGTTGATGGTTCGGATGTAGATAATTACAATGTTAATGGAGTAGTCAAGTATAAATTAAAGTCCGATGGAACGCCTGTTGTATTAGTCCCTAAATTAAAAAGTGGTTACGATAAAGATTTGGTTAATAACGCATTTAAGGAAGTGCTTGACGGAGCAAATATTTTCGAGGTTTTAAAAAAATATGATTTAAAAATAGGAGGCACGGAAGCGTTTAGCAGCACTATTAAAAAATCTTATATTTTAAAAGAAAAAGTTCCTAAACCTAAAAATGCAGTTAGGATATTTGTAAAAATTGGAGCTGCTTATACAATTACTGCCGAGCAATATAAGTGGAGTGGGTATTTAGCCGTTGGTATAGCCGAGTTGTTGAGTATAATGGGTTATTCGGTTAATATAATTGCTGTTTATGGTACAAGAGGAAACTTTGATTCTGATACAAGATTTTTCGGGATAAACTTAAAGAGGTTCGATGAAACTTTAGATAAATTATCGTTATTATATACCGTTTCCGACCCTACTTTTTTTAGGGTAAGATGCTTTACTGATGTTCTAGTAAAATTAGCACAGTTTTATAATGATTACATGGATAATGGATTAGGGTATGTTAGTGGGATAAACGATATAGAAAATATGGTTTATAATGAGTATGGTAAAAGAGATGGGTATTTTAACATGAAAGGTCAAATAGACCCTAAATCTCAATTTTTGTATTATGTTATAGGTGATGTTTTAGGTCAAGATGATTTGAATAGCAAAATACTTGAAATAGGGTTAGATGTTGTTAATAGAAATAGAATAGCAAGAGAAAAATTAATAGGAGTATGATAGATAAAATTAAAAAAGATATTACCGAAAGGAGCATCCGTAAGAATTTTTCATTTCTTTCTTCGGCAGGTAAATCTCAACATGAGTTTAACTACCGATATTGCAAAAGCGATATGTCCGATTTGGAAAATTATTATTTTGTTGTTAGCCATGTAATTAAATACAAGGGAAATTCTATGGATGATTACGGTTATGTTGTTTACGTTTATGATAGTAACGGAGATTATGTAGAAGACCCTAAGATTGTAAATAAATGTATAGGTAAATTTTTTAGTTCCCTTAAAGATATTGAATGAAAGTTTTCTTAGATGATATAAAAAAAATAGGTTGGCTTGCAACTAGAATTAGTGAGCAAAAATGGGGGAGCAACTTTCTTAATTTGAAAAGGGGTTTCTTTTTTGTTTTTAATTACAATTTGGTTGAAAAACAAAGTAGCATACAAATAGTTGATTCTAGCATTTTATATGAGATTAATGATAGCATATATAGAAATATGTCTGCCGAACACATTGGTTATATGCAAGAACCATTTGATTCATCTAACTATTTGTTTTATAGTATTTTAAAAAGTGCTTGTCAAACAAGTGATGAAGAAGATAAGTTAACCGATATATTTATTTCTTACAAGTCAATAGATTTGTTAAAAAATAAAGAGGAATTAAAGATTAGCTTAAAGGGTGTGCAAGATATAAATAGCAATATTGATTTTTCTAGTGCATTAAATAATATTTTTTCTATAAATAAGCAGCCTTTAAATGGGTTGGTTATGGTTTATGACCTTATTGATGGATATGTAAGAAGGACATTCAATAAATCTATCTATGGTCAAATGCTTTCTAAAATAGTTAAGGCTGTAAAAAACCCTAATGGGGGGTTGTTGCCAGAGTATGCTTCAAGCAATATGAGGTATCTAATAATTGGAGAGGTTGCGGCTAAGGATGATGCTAAACTAAAAATAGCAAAAATTTTATTACGCTCTGGTAATTCTAATTATAATATATATTTAGAAACTGGTTGGTATTTTAATAAATTCGATAATAAATGGCGTAAAAGAATTTCTGACGATACATTTTATTTTGATAATACTAAATTGATTTCTACTCAATCTGGTCAATTTGATTTTATACCAGAAGGGATAAGCGCATTAGAGCAAGGTGAAATAGCAATTGATTTAGTTTCGGGTAAAAAAAATATGGCTAATGTTGTAGCCAATGGTTATAATGGAAGACTTGGTGATTATATTTCATTTAAAGAAGCATACGATTTATACCCTAAATTAAAAGATATATATTCAGTTCTTTCTGTAAATAATATTCTTAATGATGGGTATTCTTTTTATTTTACACCGCAAATACCATATAGCCTTGTATTAATAGCTGGTAAAAATACAAAGTACGATTTAGATAAGGTTAAGTACGTTGCACTACATGAAATTCAACACTATGTTCAAACTATTGAAGGTTTTGGAAGTGGCGGAAATGATAATCTTGCCAATTTAGTTTCCACCGTAGGAGGTAGTGCCGTAAAAATGTTCTTTATATCTTTAAGTGAGTTTCAAAAGAAATTTTCGGAAGTAGCTTCATTAATACCACTTAGTGATTTTAATACATTAAGTAGAGAATTGGGTAATATTTCATACGTTGATTTTAAAATTAGATACAAAGATTCGTTTATAAAAGTAAATCAATATTATGATTCAATACTAAAAAGTCTTAGGTCTTATATATCTGATTCTAACTCAATAAATAATAATAGTGATAATATAAGCTATTATATACTTTCACTATATTCAATGATACCAGAAACTAACACAATCATTGATAAATTTGTTAAAACTCATATAGGGGAAGAGTATATTGAATTTTTCAATTCATCACTACAACAAAATAAAAAGACGGTAGAAAAAGATAATAGGCTTTCTCAATTAGGTTGGAGAGCAAGAGATTTGTATATACTTAATTTTCAAATATATGAATCATTAATAGGAGAGGTTGAGGCAAGGTTTACGCAGCAAACTTCTAAGTTACCTAAAGAATTAAAAGATTATTTTGAATTTTATACATCCGAAACTATTGATAGTAGTAAGGTTAATGTTATAAATAATTCTATATTAGTAGATGCAGGTAAAATAGTAGAAGCGGCATTAGAAACTTATGGTGAAAATGAATATGTTATACATTTGCCAGAAAAGTTTTCAAACTCTATTAATTTATTGCACGAAACTGCACATATTTTATACGATTTTGTCAAAGAAGATGTTTTAGCTAATCACGAATCAATACAAAACGCTTTATTATTAGATTATACAAGTGTTGAAGAGTATTTTTGCGCTTCATTTGTTGATTATATACATAGGAAGGATATTGACCCAATGCTATCAAAAGATTTAGGTAGAGAAAGGCAAATAAAGGATTTAAAAGAATTTGATAATTTATTTGAATCTATTCTTTATAGTGAAAGTAATATTAATGAAGGTGGATTATTAGATAGGCTAGGTTTCTTAAATAAACTATTAGAAAATATATAATGGCAGAAGATAAAGATTTAGACATATACGAAGAAGAAATTACTCTTGATACCGAAGCATCTGGAGATGGTCAAGGTCAACTTAGGGGTGAGCGTGGTCGTGGTGAAGGTGAACAAGGAGAAGGAGGTGAAGGCGAAGAAGGTGAAGGTGAGGGTGAAGGTGAAGGCGAAGGTGAAGGTGAAGGTGAAGGTGAAGGCGAAGGCGAAGGCGAAGGCGAAGGTGAAGGTGAAGGCGAGGGCGAAGGCGAAGGTGAAGGTGAAGGTGAAGGCGA
>Ga0181349_1000879_pt1 | contig 12836 bp, 13 predicted proteins | sample Su13VDMM110SD_FD_130106 | JGI IMG/M metagenome (GOLD analysis project Ga0181349, IMG submission 130106) | Freshwater viral communities from Lake Michigan, USA - Su13.VD.MM110.S.D | ecosystem: Environmental > Aquatic > Freshwater > Lake | place: USA: Michigan | collected 2013-07-16 | reverse complement strand
TTTACAAAATTAACATTAAGTGGAATAACCATTGGTTCATCAACAGGAACTTCAATAGCAATTAGTAAAGATGTGAAATATATGTGTGTTGGTTATGGCACCAATGTACCTTATGCACAATTATATAGTATTGGTGCGGGAGACACATTCACAAAAGTTGCAGAACAATTTAGTGCTGACGGACTCACGGGCGCCGTACAAACTGTTGCATTTATAAATTCTCCATAAATAGACCATGTCATTTCCACTTTCCCCAACCAATGGCCAAACGGCAGTAGTAAACGGTATAACATATACCTACAACAGTACAAATGGTACATGGACAAGGGTGCCTGCGGATGCTAACGTAATAACATCTTTGGCCAACGCAGCATTTGATAGAGCCAATGCTGCTTATGCTCAAGCAAACACAGGTGGTGGAGCTGATGCTTATGCCAGAAATACTGCAAATGCCGCATTCATTACAGCCAATGCATCTTTCATAACAGCTAACTCATCCTATATCGCACAAAATATAACTGCTTCATTTGCTAATGCTGCATACACACATGCTAATGCAGCTTTCTTAAAAGCAAATTCTGAAATTATAATTTTTGCAGTTACAGACGACACATCAAACTTAACAGTCAGTGCTGCTAGAGCATCATTCAGAGCACCTTCTGCAATGACATTAACCTCTATACCTAGAGCATCATTGAACGTTGCACCAACATCTGGTTTAGTTAACGTTGATATTAAATTGGTAGGCACAACAATACTTGGTGCAAATAAATTAACCATAGATGCAACAGAAAAAACAAGTACGACAGCGGCAACACCGACAACTTTAACAACAACCTCAATTGCAGATGATGCGGAAATTACTGTTGATATTATCGCTGCTGGTGTTGGTGCAAAAGGTTTGAAAATAACATTTTATTATACTGATTAATATGTCAGGTATAACATTTATTAATAATGCGGTGAATTATGTAGCTTTAGCTGGCCAAGAAGAATGGACATCCAGTTCAGGTACTTTTACATGGATTGTACCTAGAGGAGTTTTTGAAATACATGTTGTGTGTATTGGTGGCGGCGGCGGTGGTGCAGCTCATGCTTCATCACCTGCAGCCGGAGGCAATGGTGGTTCATTATCTTGGAGCAACAAAATAGCAGTAAAACCAGGCGAATCACTTACTGTTACCGTAGGTGCTGGCGGATCCAATGGAACACTCACCGGAACAGTCGGAGGAAATGGCGGACAATCTTCTATTTTTAGAGGCGCCACAAATTTAATTAGTGCTGCGGGCGGCCAAGGTGGTAACTTTGGAGGTTCCGCCAGTACATCTCCCACTACAGCATTAATTAATGGCACAAACAATTGTCTTACAGGTTCGCAAGCAGAAGGTTCTTATAGTTTTGGTGGAACATCATTCGTGACTACCGCGGCCTCTTCCGAAAGATGTTCGGGTGGAGGTGGTGCAGCTGGATATGCAGCGAATCAAAACTTAGATACAATGACAGGTGGAGTTGGTGGAACTAATACTACTGGATATACAGCTGGTACTCTTGGTGGCGGTGGTGGTGGTTCCGGAGGCATAACCAGCAATAACGGAGGTGCTGGTGGAGGAACAGGTCCGTGGGGCCAAGGCACAAGCGGATCAGCCGCAGCTGCAACGGGTGGTTCTTGCGGAGCCGGTGGCTCTGATGGTTTACCAATAACAAGTTTTATGAGCCCGCAAGCGCAGTGTTTGGCATCATCTTGGAGTGCGGCCGGATTTTCGCAAAACGGTGGATTGTTCGGCGGCGGCGGTGGCGGCGGTTTAAACTCAAATCCTGGTACAGGTTCCGGTTTTGGGGCAAGAGGTTGTGTTAGAATAATATGGGGTGAAGGCAGAGGATACCCTTCAACAAATACAGGTAATTATTATGGTTCAGATGCGGTAACAAATAGTCAACAAAATTATTTTACACCAGGAGCATATGCATGGATTGTTCCTGCAGGAGTAACCGAATTTTCAGTATGTGCTATAGGTGGCGGTGGCGCCGGTATGCAGGGTAGCAGTACGACAGGCAAAGGCTCAGGTGCTGGAGGTGGTTTAGCTTGGGGAAATTTTAATTGTAAACCCGGAGAACAATTTAATATTGTTGTTGGTGCCGCTGGAAATTCAAATGCATTGAATTCTGCACAAGCAGGTGGAAATAGTACTGTTGTTCGAAATGCTTCTTTCGAAGGTTTTATATCAGGCACCAACTTGTATGTAACAAGAGTACGTTCAGGAATAATAACAATTGGAATGAATGTAAGTAGTGCAACACCATTTACGATAACCGGATTTCAAACAGGTGAACTTGGTAATGAAGGTACATACACCATAAGCGTATCACAAACATTGGGATCATTAAACACTTCTGGAGATCAAGTATTTGGTGGAAATTTAACACTGTTGACAGCCGGTGGAGGTGAAGGTGCCCGAGCAGTTTCTGGTGGTCTATCGGTAGGTGGCACATTTTCTGTACACTCATCAGCTAAAAGTAGTGGTGGTGCATTAGGTGGCGCAGGTGGAGCAAGTAGTTCATCAACCACTGCACAAGGAGGTAGTGGTGGTGGCGCAGCTGGATATCAAGGAACAGCAGGTGGTGCCGGCCGAAGTGCCGGAACGATTCAAAACGGAAACTATCCAACACCTTATGTAGCTAATAGATACTCATTAACCGGGGGGTCAAGTAGCGGCCGTACGGGCGGTTCAGCATTAACAATGGGTGCAGGCGGCGGCGGCACCGGAATATACGGAACAGGCAAAGATGCCAACATGGATACTGGTCAAGTATCATCAGCACTTACTGGTGCTGGTATAGGAGGTAGTGGAGGCACAAATGGTGCCGCACCGGCAGGCACTGGTCAAGGCGGTGAATTTGGTGGTGGAGGCGGCGGCGCAGGAAATAACTTTACTTCTGGACGCTCAAATGGTGGTATTGGTGGCGTAAGAATAACTTGGGGTGCCCGTCATAAATACCCCGCACCAACAACTGATGTTTAATTAAGGAAAATTATGAATTTATGTATTGAAATTTATGAAGGTAATCCAATCAATCATCCTATACAACAATCTAATTTAGAGATGGTTTATCCAGGTATAGATTTTGAAAATTTACCTGAACAGTATTGTAAATTTATTCGTGTAGCAAGTCCTGTTCCTAAATGGGACGAAGTGATTGAAGGACCAGAATATAAAATCATTGATGGTGTTTGTTATGACGTATGGACAGTTAATAAAATTTCTGATGAAAAAAGACAACAAATGTTGGACAATTTGGTTGCAGCAAATCCATATCCATCATGGACAATAGATTACGAGAATTATAATATTATACCACTTGTGCCTATGCCAACTGAAGGGTCTTGGGTTTGGGATGAACCAACACTATCTTGGGTTGAATACGTAGAACCAACAGAGTAATAAGAATTCAAATTTCAATTTTTATGTAAACCTAAATAATTGTTTAAGATATACCGATTTACCAGAGCCATATATCAAAATAACTAATAAAAAAAGGTAGTGTAATGCCAACAAAAGTCCCACCAGAAAGATTAGACTCAAATAGAGATTTTTCATCTTTGGTTCCTTCCGCATTTGCAAAGGCTAATTCTGCACTTGCACATGCTAATGCTGCTTTTTTACAAGCAAACAATTCTACAGACACTTGGGTGAGAACTCAAGCTAATGCTGCTTTTGATACAGCTAATTCTGGTGCATCGTTTGCCAACGGTGCATTTCTAACAGCCAATGCGGCCGCTAGTTTTGCTAATGGTGCATTTACTGCGGCCAATTCAAAATTTAATTCAGCTGGTGGTACAATTTCTGGTGATGTTACCATTACTGGTAATCTTTCTATTACAGGAAATACATTCAGTACCAGTTCAACACAAATTGTTGCTAATGACACAATGTTTGTCATGGGTACAGGAAACTATTCTGGTGATGTACTTGATATTGGTTTTACAGCACACTATAATGATGGAATAAATGCACACACAGGTTTCATACGTGATGCTGGTACCAAAGAATGGCAGTTGTTTGAAGGTTATACACCTGAAGTTGGCGGAAATAATAATATTAATATTACAGACGCTTCATTTAAACTTGCAACATTAAATGCAAATTTAAAATCAACAACCATAACAATTAAGAATATTGATTTATTATCTTATGTAAACAATGCATACGACAAAGCAAATTCTGGTGCATCTTTTGCCAATGGTTCTTTTGTAGTTGCTAACTCAGCTGCATCTTTCGCTAACAGTTCTTTTGACCGTGCAAATGCTGCATACAATGCAGCCAATACTTCTACAGATACTTGGGTAAGAACTCAAGCAAACAATGCATACGATGCAGCGAATTCAGGTTCTTCATTTGCCAACGGTGCATTTGATAGAGCCAATGCCGCTTTTGGTGCGGCAAATACAGGTAGTCCAGATTCATATGCAAGAAATACAGCAAATGCAGCATATGCAACAGCTAATGCTGCATTTTTACAAGCAAATAATTCTACAGATACTTGGGTAAGAACTCAGGCTAATAGTGCTTTTGATACGGCCAACTCTGGTGCATTGTTTGCTAATAGTGCTTTCGTAGTTGCTAACGCAGCGGCTAGTTTTGCAAATGGTGCTTTTGTTAGAGCCAATTCATCTTATGAATCACAAAACACCACTGCATCTTTTGCCAATAGCTCTTTTGTAACAGCCAATTCTGGTGCATCGTTTGCTAATGCAGCATTCATTGCAGCCAATTCATCATATACATCACAAAACACCACCGCGTCTTTTGCTAATAGTGCTTTTGTAACAGCCAATTCTGGTGCAATATTTGCTAATGCAGCATTTATTACAGCCAATTCTTCTTATGAATCCCAAAACACCACAGCATCTTTTGCGAATGGTTCTTTTGTAGTTGCTAACTCAGCTGCATCTTTTGCAAATGGTGCTTTTGTTAGAGCCAATGCAGCTTTTAATGCGGCAAATACAAGTACAGATTCTTGGGCAAGAGCTCAGGCAAATGCGGCCTTTAACAAGGCAAATACGGCCGGCGTAACAATGTTTACCGATGTATATGTTGGCGATGGTGTAACTACATCATTTAATTTAAGTGGAACACCATTAAGTGAAAATTATGTAATTGCTGCGGTTGATGGCGTTACGCAATTAAGAAATACATATACAGTTTCAGGTAATGTTCTTACATTTAACAGCGCATTTGAAGTAGGTGCAGACGTTGAATTTACAAGTTTCGTTTCCGGTGCAGGCGGCGGTGGTGGCACCAGTGACACATCAATAAGTCCATTCTTGTTAATGGGCGCATAAGGACAATACATGGCAACAACATACAAAGTTTTGGGTCAATCTAACCCAGCGGCAGCAACAGCAACAACATTATACACGGTGCCTGCGGCAACAAGTACAGTAGTTTCGACTATTAATATTTGTAATCAAAGTGTTTCTGCGGACTCATTACCATTAGCATCTAGTACAACAGGATCACCTACAGTAACATCAGCAAGTGGTTATAGATATTACACATTCACTACATCAGGTAGCATAACATTCTAGATATAAATAACGTTTATTGCACCGAAGACTTTATGCAAAACCAGATAAAAATATGACAACTAGAATCAAAACAAATAATATAGATTCAGCAACACTATCCTCAATAAGTGCTAGTGGCACCGGAGGAATAAAGGTTACATCTATAACTTATCCTGGTGGTGTGCTGGCCGGTTCGCCAGCAGGTGGAGAAACCATTACAGTAACGGGTTCAGGATTTGCTAATGGTGCAAACGTTTTTGTAAATACAACTCGTTGTAATACCACATTTGTAAATACAACAAGCCTAACATTTACAACCACAGCAGTAAGCGCTGGTTCATATAATTTATTTGTTTACAATACTGACGGCGGATTTGGTATGTTACCAAATGGCATATCATTCAGTGTTGCGCCAACTTGGACAACTGCATCAGGTAGTATAGGTTCTGCGGGTACAGGAGCAACAGGTCTTAGTTTTTCAGTAGCTGCAACAAGCAGTACTGCTGTTACATACTCAGTTAAAGCCGGTAGTAGTTTACCAACCGGATTAAGTTTAAATAGTAGTACTGGTGCAATAACAGGTAGTGTTCCTAGTGTGGGTAGTCTAACTGTATATAATTTTACATTAACAGCAACTAATGCTAACGGCCAAGGTACAGACAGAGCATTTAGTATTACTGTAGTTGTTTCATTAGAATCACTTGATTTTGCAATGGTTGCTGGTGGTGCAGCAGGTTCATCTTCAGGTAATATTGCCGGCGGCGGCGGCGGTGCAGGAGGACTTGTAACAGGATCAATGAATGTAACTTCAGGTATAACTTATACAGTTACTGTTGGTGCAGGCGGAACAGCTCCAAATAATAATGGATCAAATACAGTCATTTCAGGATCAGGAATGACCACAAAAACCGCTATAGGCGGTGGAACTGGTGGTTATTATAATGGCGCATACATTAATGCCGCAAATGGTGGCAGTGGTGGTGGTGCTGCGTGGAACGGAGCAAACATGACCACTTTTGGAAATGCTTTGCAACCTACCAGTGCAACGGGTGGATTTGGTAATCGTGGTGGTATTGCTGACAATGGGTCTGGTATTTATGCAACTGGTGGTGGAGGCGGCGGTGCAGCTGCCAACGGTGTTGACACTGTTGTAAACAGTAATGCTGGTGGACTAGGCGGTCCAGGTAAATTATTGACTATTACTGCTGCATTTGAAGGTACAGCAAATATTGTTTCGTCAAATGTACTAACTATTTCTGCTGTAACAACTGGAGAAATTCAAGTAGGAACACAAGTTACTGGCACAGGAATTCCAGCAGGTGCTTATATTACTGCATTAGGCACAGGCACAGGTGGTTTAGGCACATATACAATGAACGTAGCTGCAACTTCAACTACTACTGGTGTAGCAATTACAAGTTCAGGCAGATATTTGGCAGGCGGTGGTGGCGGTACTACATATACTAGTAATCTTGCTTATAGGGGTTATGGTGGTGCCGGTGGAGGTGGTGACGGCGGTGTTGACGGAAGAATTATAGCTTTAAGCCCGACAGCTGGTGCAACCAATACGGGTGGAGGTGGCGGCGGCCGAGGATACCTTGGAGCTGGTGAATCCGGTGCTGGAGGTTCTGGAGTAGTATTACTCAGTTATCCAAGTGCATATCCGGCAGCAACTTCAACCACTGGCAGTCCAAGCGTATTAGTTTCGGGTGGTCTAAGAGTATATAAATTCACTTCATCTGGAAGTATAACATTTTAACATTTAACGGAGAGATAAAAGATGGCACATTTTGCACAGGTAAATGAAAATAATATTGTAACACGAGTTCTAGTGATAGAACAGGATGTAGTTGATACTGGATTGTTTGGAGAACCAAGGTCTTTTATACAAACTAGTTACAACACATATGACGGTGTACACAAACTAGGTGGCACACCACTAAGAAAGAATTATGCTGGTATTGGATATACTTACGATACTATGCGTGATGCTTTTATACCACCAAAACCTTTTAATAGTTGGGTATTGGATGAAGATACATGTCAATGGAATGCACCTGTTGCAATGCCTCAGGATGACAAACGATATACATGGAATGAAGAAACTCTTTCGTGGACTGAATTCACAGTATAAAAAATGACAACAAGAATCAAAACAAATAATATAGATTCAACAACACTGGCTTCAATAAGTGCTAGCGGTGGTGGAGGAATAAAAGTTTCAGCAGTAGTTCTTTCGGGTGCCGCAACAGCTGTTGATACTGGTGGAGGTAGTGTTATAACTCTAACGGGTTCAGGATTTGCTAATGGTGCAAATGTGTTTGTAGACACAACAATTTGTAGTAATACCACATTTGTAAATTCAACCAGTTTGTTGGTTACAACACCAGCAAAAAGTTCCGGTTCATATAATTTATTTGTTTATAATACTGATGGTAGTATTGGTGTGGTACCAAATGGCATAACTTATAGTGCTCCTCCTGTTTGGTCAACTGCTGCGGGTAGTATAGGGTCTGCTGGCAGTAACACATCCGGTGTCAGTTTATCAGTAACTGCAACAGGCGATGCACCGTTATCATATGCTGTAACAAGCGGTTCTTTACCAAGTGGATTAAGTTTGAATAGTAGTACAGGTGCAATCACTGGTACTGCACCAACTGTTGGCAGTACAACGACATACAATTTCACAATTACAGTAACAGACGGACAAAATCAATCTGTAGCACGAGCATTTAGCATTGATGTAGCGTTGGCACCATCAACATTACAATTTATAGTTGTTGGTGGCGGAGGTTCAGGTGGAGGCTACGCCCCAGGTTCAGGTGGAGGCGGTGCTGGCGGATATCGTTCATCAATTACGGGTGAAGCTTCTGGCCGAGGTACAAGCGCTGAAGCTGCTATAACAAACAACAATATAGGTTCATCATACACAATTACAATTGGTGCAGGTGGTGCAAGTGTTAGTGGTGAAGAAGTTACTGGTTTTAAAGGTTCAAATACATCTATTTCTGGTGCTGGCATAGCCACAATTATGTCACTTGGTGGCGGTGCTGGTGGACCAAACAGCTCTGGCGCTTCGCCTCGCCGTTATGATACAGAAGGTGCCGGTAACGGTGGTTGTGGCGGTGGTGCTGCACAAATCATGGGTAATCCGGTCGTGCAAGGTTTAGGAACTGCCGGACAAGGATATGATTGCGGCACAAATGATAGTAACAGTCCTGGTTCAGGTGGCGGCGGTGCCGGCGGCCAAGGTGGCACGGCATCTATTATGGGCTTCGGTGGTATTGGTGTCAAAAGTAATGCAACAATTGCTTTTGGAGGAACAGGATCATTGACCAGTGGAAACGGAATGTTAACTATAACCGCAGTTAATACTGGAGTAATTAATGTTGGTACACAAGTTACTGGAACAAATATTCCAGCAGGCGCTTATATAGTTGCATTAGGTTCAGGTTTAGGTGGTGTAGGTACATACCACATGAATACAAACTCTACAGGCACAGCCACAGGCGTAGCAATCACTAGCTCGGGTAGATACTATGCTGGCGGCGGAGCAGGATGTCAAGCCGGATACGGTGGCGCAGGTGGTGGAGGTTCACAACCAGGACAGACAGGTAATATTACTAACGCTAGATTAGATGGATTCAATAATACTGGCGGAGGAGGCGGCGGCCAAACTCCTTCAGGTGCAGGTGGATCCGGTGTAGTAATTATTCGACATATTGCTGGAATTACAGCAACATGTAGTGGTAATCCGTCTGTAACGACCTCAGGTGGTTACACAGTATATGTATTCACTAGCTCCGGAACTATGACATTCTAATTCAGTTGTTACAGAATCAGAAGCATAAATATCCCTATAGAGGGATATAATGGCGAAAACAGGTAATCCAACAGACGGGAAATCTTACGATTGGGACGAAAAAACAATTTCTTGGATAGTCTTGGATAGAAATAGAGGAATAATAAAAAATGGCAACCGTATATAAAATTTTAGGTCAGGTTAATCCTTCAGCTGCAACACTGAGTACTTTGTATACAGTACCGGCTGCAAACTCAGCAGTAGTGTCAACATTAAACATATGTAATCTTGGTACAACTGGAGCTGTGTTTAGGGTTGCGTGTCGTCCTGCTGGTGCATCAATTGCTAATTCACAGTATATTGTATATGACACTGCATTACCAGCATCCGATACTATATCATTAACATTAGGTGTAACATTAGGAAATACTGATGTTATTTCTGTTTTAGCAAATACAGCTAGTGTAACTTTCACTGCATTTGGTTCAGAGATTTATTAATGTCAATTAAAAAAACATCAACCAGTAAAGTCAGTACAAAAAACATTCAAGTTTCAAGTGCGGCCGCAGGCGGTAGTGCTGGTGGTTTTATAACTGCTACTGGTGGTACAGTATCAACATCTGGTAATTACAAGATACACACATTTCTTACCACGTCCACGTTCACAATTACCTCTGCGCCGGCAGGTACTGTTATGGATATTTTATGTGTTGGTGGTGGAGGTGGTGGTGGGCAATCTACTGGTGGATCTGGTGGTGGTGCAGGTGGTTATGTTTATACAGAAAATGCAAATGCAGTTGTTACAACGGTAACAGCTACTGTTGGTGGTGGAGGAGCTCCAAATGCAGTGGGTGGCGGCACCATTTCATCTTTCGTTGGTGGACCATATAACATACTAGCATTAGGTGGTGGAGGTGGCGGCGGTGGCGGCGGTACAGGCACTCCTCCATTTGAAGGTTATACCGGTGGGTCAGGCGGAGGTTCATCATATTCTGGTGGTGTACTGGCAGCTGGCAGGGGACTTCAAGGAAGTAATGGTGGCACTTCACCTGCAGGTGCCACAGGTTCTGGCGGCGGCGGTTCAGCTGGCACTGGAGGTAATGGCAGTACACAAAGAGTTGGTGGTTCTGGTGGAGCAGGAACACTAAACAGTATCAACGGCAGTTCTTTATATTGGGGAGGTGGTGGAGGAGGTTTTTCTAGTTTTACCACATCACCTTTTACAAACAGTCCTGGAAACGGAGGCACCGGCGGTGGTGGCGGCGGACAAGCTTCATCAAACATAGTCAATGGCACAGGCCAAGGTGGAGGTTCGGCACTAAATTCAGGAGGAAATGGTTCTACAACTTCTGCTGGCAGTGGAGGCACAAACACTGGAGGCGGTGGCGGCGGCGCTAACGGAGTAACAGCAGGATCTGGTGGTTCAGGTATCGTTATTGTTCGTTATCTGTATCAATAATTATCCTTGATTATGAACGAACATAAATATCCTGATAGGGGGATATAATGGCGAAAACAATCACAACAAGAACGGCTTTCAAGGACTACTGCCTACGTAGATTAGGCTTTCCAGTAATTGAAATCAACGTTGATGACGACCAGGTAGAAGACCGCATTGATGATGCGCTTCAATATTGGCAGGACTACCATTTTGATGGTCTACAAAAAGTTTATTACATCAAAAAAATCGATCAAACCGATATTAATAATAAATATTTAAATATATCTGAGGCCAAAGATTCATCAAACAACGCATTGCAGATTGCTGGTATAACCAGAATATTTCCTGTTTCTGATTCACAATCTCAAGTTAACATGTTTGATTTGAGGTATCAACTACGTTTAAATGAGTTGTACGACTTCACCTCCGCGTCATACATCAACTATACGATGACGATGCAACACCTACGTATGTTAGAACAACTATTTTCTGGTGAAGTTCCTATTAGATTTCAAAGACATATGCAAAGACTTTATATTGATTGGGGTTGGGGTCGCAATGAAGCACCAGTCGGTACAACAGTCATTGCAGAATGCTATGCGGTGATTGATCCTGATGTGTATACGCAGGCATGGAATGACCGTTGGTTAAAAGAATATGCAACAGCACTCATTAAACGTTCTTGGGGTAACAATCTCAAAAAATTTAGCGGCATTCAATTGCCAGGTGGCGTAATGTTAAATGGTGATAAGATTTATTCTGAAGCAAAAGAAGAAATCGATGCACTTCATGCAGAAATTGGTGACAAGTACGGCGCACCATTAGAAATGTTCATGAACTAATATGAAACACCAACACCATATTATTCCAAAACATATGGGTGGAACAAATGATCCATCCAATTTAATTGAACTTACCGTAGAAGAACATGCGGAAGCTCATCGTGTTTTGTGGGAAAAATATGGACATAAACAAGATGAATTAGCTTGGAAAGGTTTAGCTGGCATTATTGGTAAAGAAGAATTGTTACACGAACTATTTGTAATGTCTGGTAAAAAATCTAGACCACCAGTAGGACACAAAGCAAATTTAGGTCGTAAATGGTCTGACGAATATAAATTAAAAATGAGTGAGTCATTAAAAGGCCGTCCTTGTGAATGGAAAAATAAAATATCCGAGAGTAATAGTAGAAATTGGTTAATAACCAGACCAGACGGAACAAAAATAAAAATAAAAAATTTACAACAATATTGTAAGGAAAATAACTTGGATAGTTCAAAAATGTCAATTGTGGCTAGCGGTTTAAGAAAACACCACAAAAATTATTTTTGTGAAAAGTTAGGATAATATCATGGCGACCTCGGTGTATTTCAACAACTACAACTCTCTTGCAGAACAAAGAGTAATAGAAGATTTGATTGTAGAGAGTATTAAAATCCAAGGATATGACGCCTACTATCTGCCTATTGAAAATGAAACCGATAGAGACATTCTTTATGGTGAAGATCCAATTAAAAAATTCAGTTCAGCATTTCCAATAGAATTTTATCTATCAAGCTCAATGGAGTATGGTGGCGAAAGAGAATTCTTCTCAAAATTCGGACTTGAGATTAAAAACAATATTAATATCATATTGTCAAAACGTTCTTTCTCTCAAAGAGTTCCGCAAGATAAGTTCAATAGGCCACGCGAAGGTGATTTGATCTATGTACCATTCTTAAATGGTACTGGTGAGTTGTTTGAAATTAAATTCACCAATCAAACCAAAGACTTCTTTATGTTGGGTCGCAAGATTCCATATTTCTATGAATTGGAATTAGAGAAATTCAAATACTCACAGGAAGTTATCGACACTGGTGTGGAAGATATTGATGATGTAATGATTCAATCAAGTTACACAATTGATTTAAATACTGGTGTTGGTACAGGAACATATGAACCTAGGGAAATTGTATTTCAGTCCATAGATGGTACACAAGCAAACGCATCTGTTGTTGCGATAGTCCAAGAATGGAACACGGTTAATG
>Ga0181349_1000873_pt1 | contig 12877 bp, 16 predicted proteins | sample Su13VDMM110SD_FD_130106 | JGI IMG/M metagenome (GOLD analysis project Ga0181349, IMG submission 130106) | Freshwater viral communities from Lake Michigan, USA - Su13.VD.MM110.S.D | ecosystem: Environmental > Aquatic > Freshwater > Lake | place: USA: Michigan | collected 2013-07-16 | reverse complement strand
ACTTCCGATTGCCCGGCATGAAAAATGCATTATACTATCATGCTGACTATGTAAATCCCAACTGGCGCAAAGCCCGAATTGACAAAATTGGTCGTCACATCTTTTATGGAGAAAAATCATGAACGCATGGCCCTTTAACTTACAAATTGTTCGAGACTTCCTAAACAATCACCTGCACAAAATTTCAGCAGACACCCTGGGCTGGTTGGCAGCCATTGTGTTGCACTGTGCCACAATTCCCAGTCTGCTGGCCCTGATGACCGGGCTGAGTGATCGAGTGCCCAGTCTGGATGTGGTGGCGTTTCTTTGGGCAGGCCTGGTACTGTTATTCTTGCGAGCCATTGTGCTCAAAGACACCTTGAACATCATCACCATTGGTCTAGGGTTTATAGTGCAAGCAGGACTCATGGCCCTGATCCTGTTTAGATAATACTTCAGTAGTATTGACCAATAATTGCAATCCTGCTATAATACAGCATGATCAGCAACCTGGGAGTACAGCAATGACCATGCATCTTGAAGGCCCTTGGCTCAGCATGAGCGGTAAAAAGCGCGGCAAGGTCAAATTCCGCAATGCCGCTGAAGCAAAGAAGGCCCGTGAACTGGAAGAATCCTGGCGAGAACTGTTGAAACGTCAAGGCATCGAAGCAGAACAAAAGAAGCAGAGTCGTGCTATGAAGGCCCCTGCCTTGGACTACAAGTTGACCACTCCGGTGGGTCGCACCAACACACATCATATTCCCAGCCGCGACACAGGTGGCAACGCCACACTTGCACCTGCCAAAGTGTACACTGGTACCAAGGTCAAAGGCATTGCCACCATGCACAAGAGCAATGCTGTGCCTGTGTTTTCGGACGAAGAGGCTGTGGAGATTTCAAGGATGCGCCGTGGCTAACCCTAATCGTTGCACTTATTATTTTGAAATACTAAAGGATCGTGGTGATGGCATAGATTCTTGGAAAGCCGGTGTGTATTCATCCCCGGGTTATGTGAACGCATGGCGCGGCGGGCAAAGTAGACTGTCATACAACAGTGATAGAATATGGCAGCAGGGTCCTAGAGGCGGTGTCAAAATTGTAAAAGATAGAGTGAACTACTGCGGGTATGGATATGTCACAAACAACGAAACGGCAATGAAAAAGTTCACCTGGATCAAACTGTCAGCACGGCCCTTGGAGATGAAATGACATATCATTACTACGGCACCAAAGGTGACTTTGCATGGAAATTAGCATTGGACAATAAATTGCGCTCAACCAATATCAACCACATTCCCCGACTCATGCGTGAAAGCGATCAAGTGTGGTATCAAGGTCCACGTGGCGGTGTGCAGTTGATCAAGGGCGCATACTGGAACTACTGGGCCACATACTTGCGCCGGGATTCGGAAAAAATGAAACAGTTTGCCTGGGTCAAACTACGAGCAAGGGCATTGCAACAATCATGATGCTTCTTGGACATGGCACAGTGTATGATCGACAGTATTATACTGTGGCTCCACCCATGGCGGGTGTGTCATGGCGTGATATGTCGACCTGGTGCCAGGAAACATTTGGTGCCAGCACCGGCAGTATTTGGTCAGCCTGGCAGGAACCCGGCGAACGTTGGTATGCCAACAACAGCAAGTTTTGGTTCCGTGAAGAAGCAGATAGAACTTGGTTCATATTGAAATGGTCATGAAAAATTTATTAGTGATATACTTTGTGTTGAGTTTGCAAGGCTGTGCCACAGCATTTGCAGTGGTTGATGTGGCTGGTGCCACTGTGGTGTACGCAGGGAAAACTGTGGTCAACACCATTGATGCCATCACCCCGGACATTGTGAACAAAAAGAAATAATGAGATATACAGTAACATTAAAAAATCTACACAAAGAAGAACCAAAAGAATGGGCTAGAGAAAATTGTAAAAGTTATCTTTCTTGCACCATACATGGAACTTTGTCGGACATGTTTAGTACTTTTATAGACTATCATTTTAGTGATGACAAAGATGCTTTTTGGTTTACGATGCGTTGGGCATGAAAAAGAAACGTTTATTAACAGCAAGAGGAGAACTTATGGAGCAAACATTGAGCTGGGAACAGCAAGAAGTGTTTAGATTGTTAAAATCACAACCTGGCACAATGTATCAAGAAGCCGACGAAACAGGCCGGCACATTTTTAGAGACTGGGTGCGCGGCGTGTTAGAAGTGACAGAAATCACAGTGACCTTTGTCAAAGCAGATGGTACCTTACGTGACATGCGGTGCACCCTGAATAGAGACTTTATCCCAACCCAACCATCCAGAGCAGAAAAACCTGCCAAGGAATCACCTGTGGATGGCATTGTGCGTGTAAGCCAGGAAGCTACGAAACCCGAAGAATCACACACCCAAAAGGTGTTTGACCTGGACGCCTTTGCGTGGCGCAGTTTCCGTTATGATCGATTAAAGAAGATCACAGCCACCATGAATTTTGAATAAGTATCTGCTACCACAATGACCTTTTTTGAAAAATCATCAGATCCCAATTCCAAGATATTGTTTGTTGGCAATAATGATGATTCCACAGATCAACACGTGACAGCATTGGCAGCAGAGCATGAAACAGTCAATCATGGACTGATAACAGATTCAACCATCGTGCCCGGACCAGCAGGATATTATCATACCACTGTGGTAGATATTGCCTGGGGTGATCTGATTAAATTAGCTGTTAAATTTGACAGCATTGTCATGCTGGATCAACCACAAGCACAGTGGAGTCATTGGAAATGTTTTCAAGCCACTTTCAAGTTAATGGTCAAACTGGAAGAACTGCACAAGCACACTGTGTTTCGCAACAACAACAATGTAAAGAAAATTTTATATTGGTTTGATCTAGTTTATAAAGGCAACAAAAGTTTTTGCATATATCCCTGGATTAATTTTTTCAATAATGGAAAAGAATTGTCACTGTGTGGGCGAGATCAAAAATATGTGACCACATTAGATAAATTCCACAATTGGGCCAGTGACACTGAGTACACCCAGATTCGAAACAAAATGTTGCAGGGTGAACGACTGCCAGATCATTGTGGTACATGTTATAAGTATGAAGATTCTGGTATTGAAAGTTATCGACAATTTGAGACCATGGATTGGGCAATACAACTAGATTTAGAGAATGTTGAAGAATTAGCTCAAATCACTCGGCCTTATTTTTATGAAACAAACATAGGAAATCACTGCAATATCAAGTGCAGAAGCTGTCAACCGTCTTACAGTGCTCCGATTGGCCGAGAATCAAAAAAGTTCAACATTGTGTCGCCTACTCCGTTGGCATGGACACCAGGTGCTGCTTCCATTGATTCGATTGATATCGACGGCCTAGATAAAAAATCTTCGGTGTACTTTCAAGGAGGTGAACCCACAATCATGCCTGAAGTAATGGAATTCATGCGACGGTGTCTTGCAAAAAACAAAACAGATTTTTTTCTCACAATGTGTACCAATGGAGTAAAACTTTCAACAGAATTTTTACAATTGATTTCAAATTTTTCCAATACCAATTTCAGTATCAGTCTAGACGGATATTCAAAAATCAATGATTATTGGCGGTCCGGCACAGACTGGAACAAGGTCATACAAAATACTCGCCTGTTACAGTCACAAGGTCATTCTATCAGCATCAACACTGTGCCGGGAATTTACAATGTGACCAATTTACATTTGTTGTTTGAATTTCTAGATCAAGAATTTGCGTTTACATCAGTGTATCTTCAAGTCAATTATCTTCCATGGCAATCAGCATTCAATCATCCACTGACGGATTTGGTAATTGAATCCATGCAAAAATGCATGCAGACATCAGTGTACCATTCAAATGGTAAAAGTTGTAAAAGTGGAATAGACAGCATTTACAACCACTATATCAACAGCCCTGTGTGTGATGTTAAATCACTAAAGGATTTTTTTGCGTACAACGATCAACTTGATCGGGCACGAGGCACCAAATTGATAGATTTCATACCAGAATTAGAAGCCGCAAGAAAATATATCAACAATACCATTAATTTTGAATAAGTAATAGCATTACTTTAAGGAAACGTATGTCGGGAGAATTAATAACCAAATATGTAGTAGACTCAGTGGACGGATCTTCTCTGAGCACCATTGTCACTGGGTCAGAGAATGGTTGGGTGGAATATTGCAATCGACGTGGGCAATTATGTTATGCATTTGCAGTCACTGAAGACTTTTACGAAAAATGCCGTCAACAAGCCATAGCCACCATTGTCAACCATGCGTTAGCAGCCGATAAAAAACAATTGGGATTTATACAACATCTAAGCACAGTTTTATTCAACGATGAATTTATTATGCCTGTGTTTGGCATGGTCCGTGCCAACAGTGATCAACTTGAAATTACCACAGGACTCACTAGAATTATTGCCAGCATGATGAATGGCTGCACAGCTGAACAATTAAAAATTGTGGTGTATGCTCCTGTCAATCACTCAGTCACACAGTTAAAAAATGCCAAGTCATTGACCAGCACTGCTAATTTTGAAAAAATCTACAATCTCAAAGACATTGATTATGAAATCAGCATGAGTGACAACGCCAAGGGTGACATGAGCGAATTTCGATTTGATCGTAGTGTGTTGAAACATTCAATTTATGACAAAAAAGATCAAGCACTGCCGCACACTCAACTGGGTGCTAACATAATGAATTTTTGGGACAGACATATTAGAACTGATAAAATTCTATTAAACATCAGATGTACTCCTGAAGTAGAAAAATTAATACAGCCCAGTGTAAATTTTAATTACAAGGTGATTCATGAAAACGCAGATGAATGGACTTGGAGTTATGGAAAAATATTAGGTGCATATAGAAAAACAGAAACTCCTCTTGGTTATGACGAATCACAAATACATCTCTGGTTGTATGATGTGACTGAACCTGTGTATCTAGAATTATTATTTGCCTGGATCAACGGGCAGTATACTTGTTGTCATACCAAAAATAAAAAAGCCCTGTTTTTTGATACATCAAATGATGTGACCAGCATGCAGGTCATTGGTGACTGGGTCAAGTAATGGCCAAAGAAGAAACCATCAGCATGGAAGGTAGAGTACAAGAAATCCTGCCCAACACCATGTTTAGAATATTACTGGATGATGTCAACACCGAAGTAATTGCATATCTGTCGGGCAAGATGCGCACACACAACATCAAGGTGTTGCTGGGCGATAGAGTTGCCATGGAATTTTCGCCCTACGATTTAACTCGTGGCCGTATCACAAGAAGACGATGATAACAAAGTTCAGTCAAAAAAAACCTGCCATACATGGGTTGCTGTTGCTGGACTGCTGGGAGCCTCAGGTGCGTGAACATCTTTTCAAAGACAAGTTTTATATAAATCTCATTGAAAACTTAGAAGTCAACAAATTTCGACACATAGTCAACAGCGCCAGCAGATTAAAAATAGAATTAAATGATGTTGTCATGGTCAACACTTTAAAAGTTTGTAATTATTGTGACGACCACCCCATCATACGTAATTTGTTGCAATCATCAGGTGGTGAAAAATCATCAACCTTGCTTTCAAGATATGTGTTTGATCAAAACACTGTCAACATTGTAAAGATTGAGGATTTTGTTTGGCTATGCACTAATTATTTGGCTAATAAAATACAACATTGGTTGGTAGTGGGACATACCTGGCAGATGTGTACACATGACCATGAACTTGGACTGCGTAAATTGGCTGCGCTACCGGCCAGTTACAATTTAAATTTTTACGCTACAGATTACAGTTTTTGCAAGCTAACCGAGCAAACAGCAACTTGTGAAGATTTTGAACAGGACAGCATGAATTGGAGTCTAATAAAAGATTTCGGTTATCAATTGCTGTCATCAGACAACTAGATAAATATCCACATGCGTGAACACATTGACCTGGTGGAAGCCAGCACAAGACCCTCCAAATTAGAAACCACTCCTTTGCCTTACGGTGAAAAAGATCTAGCACCTGTACTGAGTGCTGAATCCATCGAGTATCACTATGGACACCTGGCCCGGGGCTATGCCAAACGTTACAACGCTGGAGAAGGCAATGCTGATTTCAATCGTGCTGGCAGTTTTTTACACAACAAATTCTTCCCACAGCTGAGACCGGTCAAGGGTGCCAACAGACCCCGTGGTGCTGTGCTGGCCTTGATTGAAGAAAAGTTCAAAACATACGAAGATTTCAAAGAGCAGTTTAAAGAAACTGCCATGAAGATACAGGGCTCAGGCTGGGTGTACCTGAGCACCGGTGGCGATATCAAGACCATTGCCAACCATGCTGTGCGCACCGATATTTGTGTATTGGTAGATTGGTGGGAGCATGTTTGGGCCACTGACTATCAATGGGATAAAGAACGGTACCTGGACAATATTTGGAAAATTATTGACTGGGACGTTTGCAACGAAAGACTATGATGAACTTACAACCAGCCGCTATCAGTAAACTGCAAGAACTTGTGGCCGAAGAAGGCAACCCCAACTTGATGTTGCGTGTGTTTGTGCAAGGTGGAGGATGCTCAGGATTCAGTTATGGCTTCACCTTTGACGAGGTCAAGAACGAAGATGATTTTGACTTTGTGTACGACTCAGTGCAGGTGGTTGTGGATAGCATGAGCATGCAGTATCTACAAGATTCAGCAATTGATTACAAGGAAGATGCCATGGGCGCCAGCTTTGTGATCAACAATCCGCAAGCAGTGTCCACTTGCGGATGCGGTTCAAGTTTCAGCGTTTAGATTTCCAAGACTCGTACTCCGACACAATGGGATTGTCAAATGCATCATTGTACTTGATGTAGTTGATCAAGGGTGTACCGGGTATAAGTTTTTCAACTATATCAGCATGCTCAGTCAGCAACAGAAACAACGTTGCTTTTTCTTGTGAATCCAAATTGGTCATGATTTGATGTGATAAAATGTCAAACATTGCGGTCCTTTAATAATGATATTCGTCCAACTGCTTTGAAGATTGCTTCAAACACCCGTTGAGTTTTTGCTCGACTGTCATCGGCATATACTGCGGCAAACAAGCGGTTGATGAACTTGATATTTAATCTGCCCATGACACTGTTCAACAAATAAGCGCCTTGATTGAGATTTTTATCTGCTCGGCTGTTGAAGTTGACCAGTACCTGTGCCACTCTTTTGGCGGACATCAAATTCTGCTCTACCATTAGTCGCAACAGGCCACCATCGCCCAAGATACTTGTGGTACCATAACCATTCACAGTGTATGTTCCATCACCTGTGGTCCAAAGATTGTAAACAGATCGGCCTGTTGCTGGTACAACTTTGTGTGCAGTCAACTGTCGGGTTCGGCCCAACCAAGGATGCAATTGGTACACTGTGTCGGGAACGACACTGCTCAATTCACCGTTGATGTACAAGGGATGATTGATTGTGGCAAAACAGTCGTGGTCAGCGTCGGGTGTGTACAATGCAACAAAATCTATATCCAGGGTCTGTTCTATATAGGTCACAGTGTTCAGTGCCGAGCCATCCCAGTTCCATACTTGTTCGCCTATCTCAACATCCACAATGGGTTTGATACCAGACACAGTACGAACCACGGTATCAGCAGTGAAACAGGCGCCACCACCACCTCCACCTCCTCCACCTGACCCAAATCCACTGAGTCCAGAAGGGTTGCCATTACCAAACCACTGAAAAGATGGCGCTGCTGGTGTGGCCTCAGGATCAATACCACGAGCATTGATACCAAAATTGTCAGTATTGGTTGCAAAAACAGGTGCGTAATTATTGTTTACTCCGGCTATTGACACCCAATCGCCGTTGATTTTTAAAAACACACCAAACATGTCTCGCCATTGACCTGCCAATTTTAAATACACATTAAGTGCAGGATTAAACACCCCATCTTTGTGAACCAGAATAGTATGCGGTACCAGTTCCAGCACAGCATAGCCTGGCCCGCCAGGCGAACCGTTGCCAGCCGCACCTCCGTATGCTACCACACTGCCACCAGGATAATAAGTTGAATTATACCCACCAGGAACTCGTCCAGTTGGATTTGTAGTAACAGTACCAAGACTGGTGCTAGAGCCACCACCACCACCACCCACATCACCTGATCCGCAATAGCCGCCGTTGCCAGCAAGCCAGCCACCACCTCCAGCGCCGCCACCGCCACCATCTGCAGTTTTATCTTGACCATTTTGTCCATTGGTGGTGCCAAGCACTGCTGTGGTACCACCACCACCAGCACCACCATTGGGACCATTACCTGCACCACCACCACCTGCACCACCACCAGCCACAGCAATCACTGTGCTGTTAAGTGTTAAAACAGTGGCTCCACCACCACCCCCACCCGCACCTGATGATCCGGAAGGACCGGCAACTCCGCCTCGCCCACCCGAAAAACCATTTACAGAATTATTGGTAATGATCATGGCAAATCCTGCTGGCCCACCGTAATTTGTGGCAGTAAAACTTATGGTATGATATCCTTGAGACACTGTGTAATTGAACAGTCCTTCAAATGTGGTAAAATTGCTTTCTATAGCAATAATTTGTCCACCGTCTAGACTGATGGCAGCATAGTTGTCCACTGAAGCGTAAAAAGTGTAGTAACCAGTGTAGGGAAAATACACACTGTAACTTCGAGCAAAATTTACAGCACCCTGCGAGCTTTCCCACATTGCATGGCTGTTCATGAAGTTGCCCCAGGCTCTGTGGGTTATAGCAGTCGCTCCAGCCTGTGCCCTGGTGTCAAACAGAGTGTTGGGAATTATACTGGCACCGGCTGTGCCGCTGCCTCCACCAGCACTGGTGACTCCTCCCCCACCGCCAGCACCCACGGCCAATTGCAATACATCACCGGGGTTCAATGACACGGTTTGTTGAACAAACCCTCCGCCTTGACCGGCTCCGCCTTGACCTCTAGCATCTGACCCACCACCACCACCACCACCTCCCCAGAGATAAACAGTGGCATTTGCGGAATATCCCGCAGGCATGACCAGTTCTTGCTCGGCTCCGGCGTATCCAACTACTCTGATTATGCTCATGCTATTTGATACCAGATGTCGCCGTCGTTGCCACCAGTTGGTGGTTGAGTTGAAACATACCTAACTCCATATCCGTTGCTGTTGCTGGCAATGGTCAAGGTGCGATCAGTGGTCAAATCGCCACCGCCAGCAAGACCGGTACCTGCAATAATCTGTGTGTTTTGTGACACAGCATTTAGGTTAAATCTTGCGCTACTTGTTGTGTTGGCGCCTGTACCGCCTGCGGTGACTGGCAACGGAGTGATACCTGTGATATTGCCACCAGTTATGCTCACACTGCCGTCATTTTGTGTGGCCATGGTGCCCACTGTGGTTGTTGCACCTGTTGATAGACCTAGATTGGTTCTAGCTATGTCAGCAGTTGCACCACCTGTGCCACCAGCCGTGACTGGTAGTGGAGCAATGCCAGAGATTGCACCACCTGTGATATTGACATTGTTGGCGTTTTGTATGCTGGAAGTACCAAGTCCCAAACTTGTTCTAGCATTGGCAGCAGTATTACCACCAGTTCCGCCTGACGCAACAGGCAACGGTGTGCCAAGTCCTGCAATGGTACCACCTGTTATGGCCACCGCAGTGGCATCTTGCACTGCCATGGTGCCCACCGTTGTGGTGGCTCCCGATTGCAGTCCCAAGTTGGTTCTTGCTTGTGGTGCTGAATTTGCCCCAGTGCCACCATCGGCTATGGCAATTGGTACGATGTTATTGACGGTCCCACCAGTGATGTTGACTGCATTGGCGTTTTGTATGGCCATGGTGCCCACCAATTGTCCAGGAGTCACAGCATTGGTCACAAACGCAGTGGTGGCAATCTGTGTGTCTGCGGTACCGTTACCGGCTGTGGGTGCAGTTGGCACGCCAACAAACACTGGAGAAGATTTTTCGCCTTGCACAAAAGCTGTGGTGGCAATGATTCCGGTGTTGTTATTGTAAGCCGCAGTTGGGGCAGTGGGGGTGCCAGCCAATGCTGGGCTTGAAGTTACAAACGCAGTGGTAGCAATCTGTGTGTTTGCGGTACCTGCGGGTGCAGTTGGGGCGATGGGAACACCAGTCAACACAGGTGAAACTTTTTCTCCTTGCACAAAAGCAGTGGTGGCCAATTGTGTTGAATTGGTGTTGTAAGCCGCAGTGGGTGCTGTGGGAACTCCTGAGAATGCTGGATTGATCTTGTTGTTTTGCACAAATGCTGTGGTGGCAATTTGTGTGTTTGCTGTTGCGTCAGCCGCGGTTGGCGCAGTTGGTGCGCCAGCCAATGCCGGACTAGAAGTAACAAAAGCAGTGGTGGCCAGTTGTGTGTTGGCAGTGCCTGCTGACGCTGTGGGCGCTGTGGGAACACCAGTAAATGCTGGAGAGATTTTTGCTGATTCTACATAATCCTCACTGGCCAGTTGACTCCATGTGTTTGCTGTGTTATATGCGCTGAGAACATCTGTGTTGGTATTGTACCAAAGTTGCCCCAAAATAGGCTGTGCAGGCGCGGTGCTGTTGGCAAAATTTTCTAACAAATATACGTAGTTTTCGTTTTGAAATTCACCAAAATTTGTGACTGCTCGCCCCACCAGAGCCAAGTCAGTTGCTGTGGTGTTGATTGTGCCGTCGCCCACTACAGCGACAATTTGCCCACGACTGTTATTGATAATATATGACATTGATCACTCCAATTGCCAGTATTTATCGGTGCGCAGAGTTTTGGTAAATACCATACTGGAACACTAAACATGGCACAAGAACTTATCTCTGTAGGTCCCGCACCCAATGATGGACAAGGCGACCCTTTACGCACAGCATTTACCAAGACCAACAACAACTTCAGCCAGTTGTTTGCGGCAGGTGGTGTAAGCGGTATTTCAAATGGCACAAGTAACGTGACAATTCTACAAGATGCACAGATCTTGATGAGTTCGGCCAATGTACCAAATGTGATTGTGGTCACTTCTACTGGTGCCACTGTAAAAGGCACCCTGGTTGCAAATTCAGCAATCAGCGCAACAGGCAACATCACAGCTGGGCAATTTTTTGTGGGCAATGGTTCACAATTGACCGGCGTGGTTTCCACCGCAGCAGCAGCCTTGCTCACAGGCAACACCATGAGCGCAAACGTTTTAAATTCTAGTTTGACCGCACTGGGCACACTGACCAGTCTTTCAGTTGCAGGCAACGTTGTTGGTGGCAATATCAACAGTACTTCGGGTCAAATCAGCACAGGTGGCAACATCACCGGCGCTAATGTAACCTCTGGTGGAAGTGTCAATGCATCAGGCAACATCACCGGCGGCAATGCAATAACAACCGGCGCCATCAGCGCAGGCGGGGCAATCAGCGCAGTGGGCAACGTCACAGGTGCGTTCTTGATTGGCAACGGCAGTCAAATCAGTGGACTAACTGTGAGTTCCAATGCTGCTTTGCTTGTGGGCACTACTTTGAGTTCCAACGTGGTCAATTCAAGTTTACAGACTGTGGGCAGTTTGAACAGTCTTGTGGTCAGCAATGCCCTGGGCGGATCTGGCAACGTCACCAGCAACAACGTCAACGCAGGCTCCTCTATTTCAGCCACGGGCAATGTCACTGGTGGCAATATCAACACTGCCGGGATAGTCAGTTCATCTGGTACTATCACAGCAACAGGCAACATCACAGGTGGCAACTTGTCAGTTGGTACCGGCAACATTATTGGTGGCAACATTGACATCAACACAGGAATTACTTCTGGTGCCACAGTCACAGCAGTGGGGAACATCACTGGAGGAAATTTGGTCACAGGTGGGTTGCTTACTGTGACTGGCAACATCACCGGTGGCAACATCACCACCGTGGGCACAGGCAATATCAACGCTGTTGTGGTTCCTACCACAGTGTCAGCAGTGGGCAACATCACTGGTGGCAATATTAGAACCGGTGGTGCTGTGTCAGCAACAGGAACCATCAGTGCTACTGGAAATGTCTTAGGTGGCAACATCATAACTGGTGGCATAGTCAGCAGTACAGGCAATGTAACTGCTCCATATTTTGTAGGCAGTGTTACTGGTAACATCACTGCACCCGGATCCAATACACAAGTTCAATTCAATGATGGTGGCATCATCAATGCCACAGCAGGATTGGTATTCAACAAAACATCCAATGCTGTGACAGCAATTGGCACAGTAACTGGTGGCAATCTCAGCACTGGTGGTAATCTCAGCGTAACCGGAGATTCCATACTAGTTGGTAACTTGACCGTGAGTGGTACTACCAACTACAATAATGTGACCAATCTTGCCATACAAGACCCTATCATTACACTGGGTCGAGGTGCCAACAACACTCCTCTGGTCAGCAGTGATGCAAAAGATCGCGGCGAACAAATGTATTATTACAGCACCGCTGAACGTTCGGCATTTATTGGATATCAAGCATCCACCAACAAGCTGATTGCCGCAGTACAAGCTACTGTCACAAATGAAGTGGTCACTATCAACACTGCAGGTAGTTTTGTAGTAGGCACATTAGAAGGCGTTGTGGTGTCGGTCACAGGCAACATCACAGGTGGTAATGTACTAGGTGGCGCCAATGTCAATGCCACAACACATACAGGCACAACAGTAAGCGTAACCGGTAACATCACAGGTGGCAACCTGAATGCAGCAGGATTGAGCCTGAGTGGCAACGTGGTGAGCCCACTCAATGTCACCGGCAACGTCACCGGGGGCAATGTGATTTCTGGAGCACTGACGCAAACTGCAAGCATCAGTGTCACGGGCAACACTGCCACAGTGACCACAGCCAACTACCAAATTGGCTACAGAGATTTGCCCCAAAACACCAGTTTT
>Ga0181349_1000872_pt1 | contig 12879 bp, 17 predicted proteins | sample Su13VDMM110SD_FD_130106 | JGI IMG/M metagenome (GOLD analysis project Ga0181349, IMG submission 130106) | Freshwater viral communities from Lake Michigan, USA - Su13.VD.MM110.S.D | ecosystem: Environmental > Aquatic > Freshwater > Lake | place: USA: Michigan | collected 2013-07-16 | reverse complement strand
GATGATCAAGGAGCAAGGCTTCTCGACCTTCAAGAAGGGCGGACCTGTGGAAGGTTCTAGCCTTGCTGACATAGATGTTTTTGCACTTCCCTAAAAACTCTGCTAGAGTTGCCCCAACCCCGGCTTAAGGAGCCCCGAAATGGCTAAGAAACCCAAACAGGGCGCTGACGACTTCCGCGCCAAGCCCGTTGCCAAGAACGATGACTTCCGCAAGAAAGCGACCTCAGAGGACCGCTTCCAAAGTGCTGTGGCAAACGAGAACCGCAAGGCTAAGGCTACTCTTGACTACGCAAATTCTGAAATAGATAAGATTGCCGTGCCGTCTACTACCGGAGTACAAATGGGTGGAGACTCGCTTATGCGGGGGATGGCCGCCGTTGGCAGTCTTATGCGTCAGGGTGTGCGCAAGGTTCAGGGCAAAGAGTCCCTTAGCGACTTAAAGGGAAAGCGCAATGACGCAGAAGCCTTTATGTCCGAATCCAGAAAGCTTCGACTCTCTAAGCCCCCGGGGCCGGATAGTTTCATTCCGTTCAACGAAATCAACAGGCCGTTTCGGCGTATTCGAGACACCAAGGATGCCCCTGTTTTCGAGACGAAAAAAGGGTATAAGAATGGCGGCTGCGTCATGGCTGGCCGTGGTAGCAAGTACAAGGGGCAGATGTGATGGCTGAGATGAAGAACTTCGGTAAGGTCAAGTCAGTGAAGCCCAAGGAGTCGGGCAAGCTGGACGCCGATTACGACAGCAAGATGTCGGAGATGGACTATCCCGGCACCAAGGGCATCGCTACGCCCATCGAGGGCAAGCAACAGGTAAGCGGGTTCAAGTTTTCGGGAACCTACTGATAAAAAGGGTCGGTAAGATGCCACCAAACTTTGCCAAGGAAAACAACAGTGGCGGCAACGGCCTTTTTGGCCGTGGGGGAGACGCTGTTGACCGCATCGTAAACAACGCTGTGAGCGGGGTTAAGAGCGGCATAGGCAACCTCTTTAGCGGCGGGAATAAGGACTCAGGTCCCTCTTCCTCGATGCGCCCCCAAGCGCGTCCCGAGTACCTTGTGCAGGGCACTGGCAAAGATGCTATGTACACAAACACGCGCACCGGACAGACCGCCGCTGCCCCAAGCTACTCTGCCTATTCCATGCGTGGCCTGACGTCGAATGACCCGGGCAACTACATGCGCAACCAAGAGGCTGCACAGCGGTACAACGCAATGCCGCAGCGGGAATCCGAGAACCGAGGATATATGGGCCGGAACAACGGCATTGCATCTTTGGTCACGCCCACTCCTATCGCTGCCCCTGTCGCGGGCCCTGCCCCCGTTGTGGCCCCTCCCTCGGTCCCCGGTCCAGTAGAAGTTCCGACGATGGGTTATGCGGGAGCCCCTGCCATGGGCGCTGTTCCCCCCGGATACGGATCTGCCTTTGCAGGGCTTTCGCAGCCCATGGCAAGTCCCTATGGTGGTATGAACCTGATGGACATCTTCTCGATGTATCCTGACCTGCGGTATATGTAAGAGGGGCGATTATGGATTATGGCTATAGAACCGCCCTTGGTGTCTCCGAAAGTGGCGGGGACTACTCTGCCGTCAATGAAGACGGCTACACTGGCAAATACCAGTGGGGCAACGCCCGCCTTACCGACTACAATAACGCCATGGGCACTGACTACACCCTAAGGGATCTGCTCAAGAGTCCAGAACTCCAAGAAAAAGCTCAGGCTTGGAGTGAAGGCGACATCATGAAGTATGTCGCGGATAACGGCTTGGATGCCTTCTACGGGAAGACGATCCGAGGCATCACAATGACCCCCTCTGCCGTGATGGGCATGGCTCACATTGGCGGTCGCGCTGGCATGAAGAAGTGGCTGCTGACGGGCGGGGAATACAACCCCGAAGACAAGAACAGCACATCCATTGCGGACTACGCCGCGAAGTTTGCCACAAGGCTTCCGTCTGGCATGGGCCAAGCTGGCATTTCCTATGGCGATTATGTGCTGCCTATGGACGAGGCCATGGCTGCAGCATCCGCAGAGGAGCCGACACCAGAATCCATTCCGGGTGCAAGGGCCAACTACCTAAAGCAGCAAGGCCTAGAGCAAGCTCAGACGGCCTTCGAGATGCTGCAGGACTCAGGGGCCGACTTCTGCCCTGCCGGAACGCGGTACGACCCGCTTAAGGGTGAATGCGTACAGATTCCTGTCATGCTAAACAGCCCGAGGCCCCAACCTCGTCCGTTGCCGCCCCTACCACCCGGTACGCCGCGCCCCGTTCCTCGGCCCTCGAACCTGAGTGTGCTTAACACGGGACCAAGGCCCAAGCCTCGACCAACCAACTTGGGGATAACAAGTCTCATAAATGGCTAAGTACAGGATTCCGACGGCAGCGGACCTACCTGAGATCGTGCGGCTTGCTAAGGAAATGCATGCCGAGACGTCTTTTCGCACATTGTCCTTCGATGAGGCCAAATCTGCCACCGAAATCATGTCTTGCATGACAAATCCGACCAATTTTGTTTGTATTGCCGAGGACCAAGGTCGTTTGGTGGGGCTGGTCAGCGTTTATTTGACAACGCCCTACTTTTCCAACGACAGGGTGGTGTACGACCACATGTGGTACGTCTCGAAAGAGGCGCGGGGGAGCCTTGTGGGGTCGCGTCTGCTCAAATACGTGTCGCAATGGTCCGAGGTCCAAGAAGCGAAGGCCATCTTCCTGACGCTGGGGTCAGATACCCGCACTGACCGCACCGGAAAGCTGGCAGAACTACACGGATACCACCTTTTGGGTGGTTTTTACCGCAAGGATATCGAAAATGGCTAATCTTGAACTGCTTCCGGACGAGGTCCTGAAGGAATTTTTGGAACTTAACGAAGCCCGCCGCTCTAGGGAAGTGCGCGAAAAGTCCCAAGACAACTTTATGCCGTTTGTGCACCACGTGTACGAAAACTTCATCGTCGGCAAACACCACAAGATCATTGCCGAAAAACTAGAGCAGGTGGCCCGTGGCGAGATCAAGCGCCTGATCATCAACATGCCTCCGCGACATTCGAAGTCGGAATTCGCCTCTTATCTAATGCCCGCGTGGTTCTTGGGTCGGAATCCGAAGTTGAAAATCATTCAGGCGACCCACAATACCGAACTGGCGGTCAGGTTTGGTCGAAAAGTCCGCGACTTGATTGATTCTGAGACGTACAAAGAGATTTTTCCCAAGACGATCCTAAAGGAAGACTCCAAATCGGCTGGTCGGTGGTCCACGGACAAGGGTGGGGAGTACTTTGCGGCTGGTGTGGGCGCTGCCGTGACGGGTCGTGGTGCTGATTTGTTCATCATCGACGATCCGCACTCGGAACAAGACGCACTTTCAGAGACTGCCTTTGATAATGCCTACGAGTGGTACACTTCAGGCCCCCGCCAGCGTCTTCAGCCGGGTGCTTCCATCATCGTGGTCATGACAAGATGGGGTAAAAAGGACCTAACAGGGCGTCTGATCGCTGCCCAGAGCAACGATGTGCTTGCCGACCAGTGGGAAGTGGTCGAATTCCCGGCAATCCTGCCGTCTGGCAACGCTTTGTGGCCCGAATTCTGGAAAAAGGACGAACTTTTGCGGGTCAAGGCGGCTTTGCCCCTCGCAAAGTGGTCCGCGCAGTGGCAACAGCAGCCCACATCGTCGGAATCGGCCATCATCAAGCGGGAATGGTGGAAAAACTGGGACAAAGAGAAGGTCCCCAACCTCATTTACATCCTTCAGGCCTACGATACGGCATTTTCGAAGAAAGAGACCGCCGACTACTCTGCCATCACGACTTGGGGCGTCTTTACCCCTGTGGAAGGCGAGTCTGACGGCATAATTTTGCTTGATGCCAAGCGAGGGCGGTGGTCCTTCCCTGAATTGAAGGAAGTTGCGTGGGAAGAGCACGAATACTGGGAACCAGACATGGTTTTGATCGAGGCCAAGGCTTCTGGACAGCCGCTGGCGGACGAATTTAGGGCCCGGGGCATACCTGCGCTGACGTTTAGCCCCGGTCGGCGGGGCAAGGGCGGGTTCGACAAAAACACCCGTATGCACCTTGTTGCGCCGTTGTTCGAGGCGGGGCGCGTATGGGCTCCAATAGAGAAGACATTTGCTGAAGATGTGATAGAAGAGGTCAGTGCATTCCCATCTGGCGACCATGATGACTTTTGTGATAGCATGACACTAGCCTTAGCACGTTTTCGGCAAGGAGGGTTTGTTACCCTTCATGGGGAAGACGACATGTCTGATACCGGATACCGCAAGAAACGGGAGTATTACTGATGGCAATCGTTGATCGAGCTTTCCAAGTGGATGATCCGCTTGCTCCCAGCGTAGACGTTTCTGTGGATGCCCCAGAGGATTTTGCGGGCGGGGCAGAGATTATCCCAGATGGGATGGGCGGCGTAACCGTTCAGGCGTTGCTTGAAAATGCCTTGGAAACCATCGATCAGATAACTCCGTTTCTGGAGCATGGCGCAAACCTTGCCGAATACCTCGACGACAGCATCCTGAAGGAACTGGCGTCAGAAGTGACCCAAAACTACGAGGATGACCTCCAATCCCGCCAAGAGTGGGAAGAGTCCTATGCCAAGGGCCTAGACCTGCTGGGCATCAAGTATGAAGAGCGCACAGAGCCCTTTGAGGGGGCCTCTGGCGTCACCCATCCGATGATCATGGAATCGGTTACCCAGTTCCAAGCACAGGCCTACAAGGAGCTTCTGCCGTCCTCTGGGCCCGTTAAAACGCAGATCTTGGGCCTGAAGTCCCCTGAAGCGGAAGCACAGGCTGGGCGCGTCAAGGACTTCATGAACTACCGCATTACCGAGGTCATGTCGGAATATGACCCGGGCATGGACCAGATGCTGTTCTATCTGCCTTTGTCCGGCTCGACCTTCAAGAAGGTGTACTTCGACCCGGTACGTGGTCGTGAAGCGTCCGACTTCATCCCTGCGCAGGATTTGGTGATCCCGTACTCGGCTGTCGATCTCGACACCGCGCCCCGCGTTACGCACGTTTTGAAGATGCAGGACAACGATGTCCGCAAGATGCAACTTTCAGGGGCCTACCGCGACGTTGACCTAGGTTCACCCGAAAGCACGGGAACCCCAGATCAGGTCAAAGAAAAGGTCGATGACATCGATGGTCGCTCAAAAAGCTTCAGCGATGACACGCGGACACTGCTGGAATGCCACGCGGAACTGGACATCGAAGGCTTTGAGGACGCTGGGGAAGACGGGGAACCAACAGGTCTAAAGCTGCCCTACATCGTCACGCTGGACAAGGATTCGAACACAATCCTGTCAATCCAACGAAATTTTGATCCAAACGACCCGCTCAAGCGTAAGCGCCAATATTTCGTGCATTACAAGTTCATGCCCGGGCTTGGCTTCTACGGCTTTGGCCTTATCCACATGATTGGTGGCCTTGGTCGGTCGGCAACATCCATCCTGCGCCAGTTGATCGATGCTGGTACGCTTGCCAACCTGCCCGCTGGCTTCAAGGCCAAGGGGGTCCGTGTCCGCGACAACGACTCGCCCCTGCAGCCGGGGGAATGGCGTGACATCGACGCACCGGGCATGGATCTGCGCAATGCGCTGGTTCCGCTGCCGTACAAGGAGCCGTCTGCCGCCTTGGCACAGCTTATGGGTGCGCTGATCGACGATGGTCGCCGCTTCCTGTCATTGGCCGACTCCCAGATGGCGAACATGCAGGGTGAAGCCCCTGTAGGCACGACTGTGGCGCTCTTGGAGCGCGGCATGAAGGTCATGTCGGCCATCCATAAGCGTCTGCATTACGCCCAGAAGACCGAATTCCGGCTTTTGGCACGGGTGATCAAGGAAAACCTGCCCGCCGTATACCCATATGCGATTGCAGGGGCCCCCGCAGAGATCATGCTGTCCGACTTTGATGACCGCGTGGACATCATCCCGGTTTCAGATCCAAACATCTTCTCGATGTCGCAGCGCGTGACGCTGGCCCAAAGCGAACTGCAGATGGCCCAAAGTGCCCCGGAGATCCACAATCTTCGCGAAGCTTACCGCCGCATGTATCAGGCGCTGGAAGTCCAGAATATCGAGGAAATTCTGCCGCCACCGCCTCAGCCGCAGCCTACGGACGCGGCACTCGAGGGCGGCGCTCTGTTGATGGGCCAAGGCGCACAGGCATTCCCAGATCAGGATCACGACTCCCATATTCAGGCCCATATTGCGATTGCAAAGATGGGTCTGGTTGCAGTGAACCCGATGATCGTGGCTGGCCTCGCTGCCCATGTGCTTCAGCATATCTCCTTCAAGTCCCAGCAGATGGCACAGGAGCAACTGCAGCAGGAAGCCATGCAAGCTTACCAGCAGCAAGGTGCGGAGTTGGGCGGTCAGATTGGTATGGCGGCTCAGTCCGGCCAGATGCCCATGGACATGGCTATGGGCCAAATGATGCAGATCCCGACTATGATCCAGCCTCAGATGCCCACCCCTGAGCAGATTCAAACCCGTGTGTCCCAGATCCAAGCGCAGTTGATCGCTGAAATCCTTCCGATGCTGTCTGCGCCACCCCCTGATCAAGGGGGTGACCCGCTGGTTGCCATCCGCATGCAGGAACTGGCTATCAAGAGCCAAGAGGTCCAAAATCGGACCAAGAACGATCAGGAAAAGCTGGCGCTGGATCAGAAAAAGCTTCAGCAACAGGCCGTATCTGATGCTTCCCGTATCGAACTTCAAGAACAGGTCTCCAATGACCGGGTTCAAGTTTCCCGTGAGCGCATTGCTGCGAGCCTGATGAAAGACCAAAACAAAGGGAACAGATGATGCATGTTGTTGTCTTTGCAAAAGCTTTGTATAAGCAACTGGATGAGCGTCGGAATATACTGTCCGAACAACTCGTCCTCGGTGCCGCTTCTAGCTATGAACAGTATCGGCAAATTGTAGGCGAGATTCAGGGCCTCGACTACTCTCGAGAAACGCTTAGGGCCCTGCTAGAAAAGACGGACGACGATGTCGAAGACACTTTACGTTCCTGATCACGTTGCGCAGAGGATTGCAAAACAGAAGGCCGAAGCAACTGCTTCCCCTTCATCTGTTCCTTCCCCCTATGTGGAAGAGTCCTCTCGGGTTCTAGACCCCTCGCTTCTAGACAAGCCACTACTTGACCGCCTACCCCAGCCTACGGGCTGGAGAGTGTTGGTTATGCCCTATAAAGGCAAAACCAAGACAGACGGAGGCCTAATCCTTCCGGATCAGGTTCGCGAACGCGAAGCCCTTGCCACCGTTGTTGCGTATGTCCTCAAGATTGGCCCTGCGGCCTATCAAGACTTAAACAAGTTTGGGGACAGCCCAGAACCGTGGTGCAAGGAAGGTCAATGGGTATGCATTGGCCGTTATGCGGGGTCTCGTTTTAAAATTGATGGCGGTGAAGTCCGCATCATCAATGATGACGAGGTAATCGCGACAATTCTTGAACCCGATGACATCCAACACATCTAAGGAGGCACTCATGTCTGATGACAATGATGATATCGACGTTGAAGTCGAAGAGGGCTCTCAGGTAGAGGTCCTTGCAGACGATTCCGATGACGAACTTGCGGATTATGGCAGAAAGGCCAAAACCCGGATCAACCAGCTTACGGAAAGGTATCGCCGCGAACAGCGCGTGGGTGAGGAAAGCAAGCGTCTTTCTGAGCGCCTTTACCAAGAGAATCAGGCCCTAAAGCAACGCATTAAAGGGTTGGATTCTGGCTACTTGGGCGAATACGGCACACGTCTTGAGGCACAGGCCGCTGCGGCCAAGGACGCCTTTAAGAAGGCCTATGAGTCTGGCGATGCTGAAGCCTTGGTGTCTGCACAAGAACAGATGGGCAAGATTTCCATAGACCAAGAGCGGTATCGGCTTGCAAAACAGCGGACAGAACGCACGGAACGTGATGAACGCGCTGGGCAGGAAATGCCCGTCCAACAACAGCAGTACCAACAGGCCGCACAGCCGCAAGTTGACGGCAAGGCAAAGACTTGGGCGGAGAAGAACGAGTGGTTTGGCACGGACAAGATGCTGACCGCAGGTGCTCTAGCAATCCACAGTACACTTGTGGAAGACGAGGGGTTTGACCCAACGTCAGAAGAGTACTATAGTGAGATTGATCGTCGTGTTCGTCGGGAGTTCCCGAACAGGTTCAAGACGTCACAATCGGCTGCACCAGCGAGAGTCGCCTCTGTCGCTGCGTCTGCATCTAAGGCCGCTACACAGGGGCGCAGGTCAGTGAAGCTCACAGCTTCGCAGGTTGCGATGGCGAAACGGTTAAACGTTCCGCTGGAAGAATATGCCAAGTATGTGAAGGATTGAGATCATGACCGACAGAACACCACGCGAAAGCGCAACCCGCGACACAACATCGCGCCGTAAGCCTTGGGCCCCGCCCAGCACCCTTGATGCCCCGCCGCCTCCTGAAGGATACAAACATCGGTGGGTACGCGCCTCTATCAGAGGCGAAGAGGATAAGGGTAACGTGTTTAACCGCATTCGTCAGGGCTATGAGCCCGTCCGTGCGGAAGAGCATCCGGGATACCAAGCCCCAACTATCGAGGACGGCAAGCATGCCGGGGTCATCGGAAACGGTGGTCTTATCCTCACCCGAGTACCTGTCGAAACAGTCCACGAAAGAACCGCGTATTACGGGGGCCGGACCCGCGAACAAATGGAAGCTGTCGATCAGGACCTGATGAAAGAGCAACATCCGTCGATGCCGATCAATCAACAACGGCAGAGTCGGGTATCATTTGGCGGACGTAAAAAGTCCGACTGATAAGGAGCAACGTCTATGGCTAACGCGACTGGTTCGTTCGGGCTTCGCCCGATCAACCTTGCTGGTGGTGCACCCAACAGCCAAGGTACTAACGCGTATTTCATCGGCTCGACCGCTTCGGCTATTTATCAAGGTTCCCCTGTCATTGCAGTCAATGCTGGTCAAATTGCCATCACTGGTTCTGCTTCGGGCGACACCTATAAACACGTCGGTGCGTTTCAAGGCTGTGAATACGTCTCTTCTACGACCGGAAAGAAGGTCTTCGGAAACTTCTGGCCCGGTTCGGGTTATGCAAACACAAACTTCGACATCGTCGGATATGTGTATGACAACCCACTGCAGCGTTTTGTGATTGCGACCGATGCGTCGTTCACTGACCGCGCAACGGCAAAGGCTGCGATTTTTGAGAACACCCAGTTTGATTCCGGTACGTCAGGTTCAGCGGTAACCGGAAGCTCATCGGCTTCTCTCGATGTTGCAACTTTGGACGCTTCGGATGCCTCTTTGCCTTTGAAGATCTTGGGTATCTACGAAAACCCGATTAATCAGGACTTTGCGGCTGCTGGTGTCCAAATGATCGTCATGTTCAACAACCATGCTCTTCTGGAAGCTAATTCCGAAGGCACGGTGGCATAAGGGGTCTGATCAATGGCTATTTCGCGCGCCCAGTTGTCGAAAGAGCTTGAGCCCGGTCTCAATGCTTTGTTCGGCATGGAGTATGCTCGGTATGAAAACCAGCATGCTGAAATCTACACCACCGAGTCTTCGGATCGTGCATTCGAAGAGGAAGTCATGCTGTCCGGTTTTGGATCAGCACCGACCAAATCGGAAGGTTCGGGCATCTCGTATGACGATGCTCAGGAAGCCTACACCGCTCGGTATAACCACGAAACCATCGCACTGGCCTTCTCGATCACCGAGGAAGCTGTCGAGGACAATCTGTACGACCGCCTTGGCAGTCGCTACACGAAGGCCCTTGCACGTTCGATGGCCCACACTAAGCAGGTAAAAGCCGCTGCAATCCTGAACAACGCCTTCACGGCGGGACCTTCGGCTGGCGGCGACGGCGTGGCTCTCTGCGCCACCAACCACCCGCTGGTTAACGGTTCGACCTTTGCGAACCGCCCCACCACTGATGCTGACCTGAACGAAACCTCGCTCGAGGACGCTTTGATCACCATCGCTGGTTTCGTGGACGAACGCGGCCTGAAGACCGCTTTGCGTGGCCTGAAGTTGGTGCTGCCGCGCCAACTGCAGTTCGTTGCAGAGCGTCTGATGGTTTCCAACCTCCGCGTTGGCACTTCGGACAACGACGTGAACGCCATCCGTTCGATGGGCATGTTGCCGGAAGGCTACACTGTCAACGACTTCCTGACAGACCCCGATGCATTCTTCATCAAGACGGATGCTCCGCGTGGTTTCGTGCACTTCGAGCGCACCCCGCTCTCGACGGGCATGGAAGCAGACTTCGACACGGGCAACATGCGCTACAAGGCACGCGAGCGTTACTCGTTCGGTTTCTCGGACCCTCGGGCCGTGTACGGAACGATTGGGGCTTAATCAGTCGAAAGGCTGGTGCTTTGAAGGGCGAGGGTAAAACCTCGCCCTTTTCTTTTGGGGCGGTCCCGTGTAGTATGGCCCAAAGGGCTTTATGGCTGCGTAGACAGGATGCCCTTCCTGACGTTGCACAGACTACGCGGCAAAACCTTGTGCAAGGGGTAAGACTATGGCTAACACAACTTTCTCCGGTCCCGTCCGTTCGCAAAACGGTTTCCAGACCGTTTCGGTTAACTCCACCACTGGTGCTGAAACCATCACAGGCTCGTTTGGCTTTGGCATCGCAAACCCCGCTGGTGTCGGCATCACTGCAGGTACGGGCACGGTTTACGAAACCTCCGTCGCCCGCAACAACGGCATCGTGACCACCTCGATCATGCTTGACCTGACTGGCCTGCAGTCTGGCGGCACCGCGGGCGACATCATTGGCACTAACGGTGCGGGCGTGGCTTACATTGCTCGGATCACGACTAACAATAACGGCACAGTCTTCGGCGTTCGCATGACCTGCTACGAGCTCCCAGCGGGTGGCGACACCGACATCGACCTGTACTCGGCCACCGAAGGTACGGGCGTGGAGGATGTCGCGATCTCGACCCTGACCGAAACGCAGGTCATCAACTCTGGCACTCTGGCTTTGGGGTCGGCTGTCTTTGGCACCGACATCGCTGCCAATCAGTACCTCTACCTCGTTGGTCAGGGCACGGCGAATGCGGCCTACACCGCAGGTCGTCTGCTGATCGAAATCTTCGGCTACGACGCCTAATAGGGGTAGTTTTAAATGTCCGGTTCTGACGTAAAATCAAAACGGGTCACGGCAACGGGGGCGTTCACTGTTGGACGCTCTCGTCTTCGTATGCTCGTCGTTACGACAACTGCTACGGCAGGGCGCTTGACCATGACTGACGGCAACGGGGGCGCAACCCTCTTGGACGTCGATCTCGTTCCGAGCGTTACGCACAACTTTTACATCCCCGATGAGGGGATCGTGTTTACGTCGGACCTATATATCTCGACGTTGACAAACATTACCTCGGTCACAGCCTTCTACTCATAAGGGTGGACGCCAATGGCAAAGTCTCCGGCATGGCAGAGGAAAGAGGGCAAAGATCCAAAGGGCGGGTTGAACGCCAAGGGCAGAGCTTCGGCAAAGGCCCAAGGCATGAACTTGAAGCCCCCGGCTCCGAACCCAAAGACCGAGAAAGATGCCAAACGGCGCAAAAGCTTCTGCGCACGTATGGGTGGAATGCCGGGGCCAATGAAGGACGAAAAGGGCCGTCCGACCCGGAAGGCCTTGTCTCTTAAGGCGTGGAATTGCTGATATGGCCGCTAGTTCCTCCACAAGAAAGCCCAAGCCCACGGCTAACCCCAAGGGCTTGGAGTATCTTCAGCAAGCGTACTTTGCTGGTCCAAGGGCAAAGACAGCGGCAGATGCCCCTGCTGATCGCATATTCATGGACCCTTCTGGGATGCCCCGCTTTGAGCAGCCTGATAACGAAGCAACTTTTGGGCCGAAGAACATAACGGACTATTACGCAAAGTTGCGTAGGCCCGGACCTCGCATGGATGGGGACCCAGCATCAACCTTACGCGCTACTGTGGTTCCTTTGAGCGAGGTCATGAACCACGACCTGTTGTACAAAGACTATCCAGAGCTAAAAGACATGCCTGTGTTGCTTTATCCCTCCAGCAAAAACAGTTATGTGAACTCGGTCGCTGGGTACGCACCGCAAGAACAAATTATCGACTATTTTAGCGATGACTACAGCAACATAAGTCCTTTTGAGGGCGCTTTTTACCCAGACCCTATGAACGACAATAAGGTTGAGACTTATGGTCCCGAAGAAGATGTCATGGCTAGGAGACTCCTAGACAGCCCTGTTGGGGCAATGTTCCTGACCCCAGACTCAAAAAGTCTGGATAAGCCGTACAGAGATTTTGGTTCCATACCAAACGACTACTCTAATGATTTCCAAGAATCCATGTTGGGCGCAACTCTTCACGAAACCCACCACGGGATCAATTCGCTTGAGGGAACAGACAAGTACGGCGCGTACCCAACAGACTTTAGGGACACCCCCGAGCTACAGCGATATCTTGCTAGGCCCACCGAGATGGAAGCCTTCCTTGCGCAGTCGCGCATGAGGATGCCAGAATCGGAGCGCTTTAGCGATGTGCCCGCGATGGCAAAGCTGTTCGAGAACAATGCGGCATGGAGAGATGAGGGCATTGCTGGGCAGTACATAGAGGATATTCTGGCCGAATCCGGCATCTACCCAGATGATCCAAACTATCGAAGCGAATACGCTGCGTTAATGAAGGATCTTATGAACAACGCAATAGTTGAAGAAAGCATGGTCCCATGAACCGTGGTAGTATGTCCAAACAGATCACCGAACCCGGAGGGAAAAAGATGGCAAAGCCAAAGTCCCGCGTCAACGAGGCTGGAAACTACACCAAGCCCTCTATGCGAAAGTCGCTCTTTGAGAGTATTAAGGGTGGCGGCAAGGGGGGTTCTCCGG
>Ga0181349_1000871_pt1 | contig 12884 bp, 10 predicted proteins | sample Su13VDMM110SD_FD_130106 | JGI IMG/M metagenome (GOLD analysis project Ga0181349, IMG submission 130106) | Freshwater viral communities from Lake Michigan, USA - Su13.VD.MM110.S.D | ecosystem: Environmental > Aquatic > Freshwater > Lake | place: USA: Michigan | collected 2013-07-16 | reverse complement strand
CAATTGTAAAAGGAGACCATTGTTTAGTTACAGCACACACTGGCAGCGGTAAAACATTACCAGCAGAGTTTGCGATTGAATATTTCAAATCAAAAAATAAAAAAGTCATTTACACGGGACCAATTAAAGCATTGTGTAATCAAAAGTTATACGACTTTAAACACAAGTTTCCTCATATTAGTTTTGGTATTTTAACTGGCGACATTAAAGATAATCCAGACGCAGATGTTCTAATCATGACTACCGAAATTTTACGCAACACATTGCTTCACACAAATAGTAAGACTAGTTCAACGTTTAAACCACCAGAATTGCAGTTTAATTTAAACATAGAAACAGAGTTAGGTGCAGTAATTTTTGATGAGGTTCACTATATTGGAGATGCAGAGCGGGGTGCCGTATGGGAACAATCCATTATGTTGTTGCCATCCCAGGTTCAATTAATTATGTTATCCGCAACCATTGAATCCCCGCATATATTTGCAGATTGGGTAGAAACCCAAAAAAACACACCTTTGGTTCCCTCAACTCCTAAAAAAAATCTATATTTAATTACGACTCACGAACGCGTCGTTCCATTAACCCATTCTTTATGGACTTCGTGCCCATCCTTTTTAGCGATCCCTGGTGTGAAAGGAACCCCGTTAGAGTTTAAATTTAAAGAAATTATTAATAAACCGATTGAAATTGCAACCAGTCGCGGACAATTTAATGATCTTCATTACTTTAAAACACAAACCATCGTAGACGTTTTAGCTAAGTCCAAAGTTCATGTTAAACGTGCTTATGTACTAAATGAATTAGTAAACTATTTAAATGTCAATGAAATGCTACCAGCATTGTGTTTCGTATTTTCAAGGAAAAACGTGGAACTTTGCGCAAAAGAAATCAGTGTAACTTTATTTCCAAAAGAAGACAAGACCCCAACGATCATTGAACACGAATGTCAGAAAATTTTAATGGCAAAATTTAAAAATTATAAAGAATACTTGTTATTAGAAGAATATCAAACCATTCTTCAGTTACTTAAAAAAGGGATCGCAATTCATCACGCTGGAATTATGCCAGTGATTCGTGAAATGGTTGAATTATTATTTGAAAAGCGGTATATTAAATTACTTTTTGCGACGGAAACCTTTGCGGTTGGAATTAATATGCCAACAAAAGCAGTGATTTTTACCTCTCTTTCTAAATTCTCTGGAAGCAACATGCGTGATTTATTACCGCATGAATATACGCAAATGGCAGGACGCGCTGGGCGTCGTGGAATTGATACTATTGGACACGTATTCCATTGCTGTAATTTATTTAAACTTCCAGAAATTAATACCTATCGAGCAATGTTAACGGGCCCTCCAAAAATGCTGACTTCCCAATTTAAAATTAGTTTTAATCTTATTTTAACAATGAATGCAAACAATGCAAACAATGCAAACAATGCAAATACGATGGTAACAGAGCAACTAATTCATTTTATGGAACATAGTTTCATACAAAATGACATTACCAAAGAGATTGCATATTATGATAAAACAAAAACAGAATTACAAGAAGTGAAGAACTCTCAAGAAGAATTGCTTCATAACAAAAGCATTGTAAAAACACCTCTTGAAGTCATTACGAAGTTTAAGGAATTGACGAGCCATTGTGAAATTGTTAATAATAAACAAAAAAAAAAGTTATTACAAACAATTCATGCATTCAAGGAGGAACATTCAACCATTGAACGCGATTTGATTTATTATGAGCAATTACAAAAAACAAAACTTGAACTCCAAAATAATGACACCTATCGATTAAATACGATTAATCATATTAAAAATAATGTTAACAATTTGATTCATGTATTAAAAACAAATATGTTTCTTGACAATGATGGGCAATTGACAAAAAAAGGCTGCGTAGCAATGCACATTCAAGAAATCCATCCGCTCGTATTTGCTGAGATGTACGATACTTATGGGTTTAATCTTTCAGCAAGCGAAATTGTTGGACTTTTAAGTTGTTTTACAACCATTTCTATGCCCGAGGATTTGCGATTTTCCATTCCCGCAAACGAGTTAGTTAATCCTAATGTAAAATTGATGGCAAAGCATTTGAATGCGTCCATGAATAAATATTATGCATTGGAAGAGGAGTATGTATTAAATAGCGGCGCCGATTTTAATTTACATTTTGAATTAATTGATTTTATGATTGAATGGTGTAATGCGACGAATGAAACCGCATGTCATGAATTAATTACGACGATTAAAACAACAAAAGACTTATTTTTAGGAGAATTGATTAAATGCATTCTTAAAATTAATTCTATTGCAAAAGAATTAGAAACGATTTGTACGTCATTGGAAAACCTTAGTCTTTTACAAAAAGTGAAACAAATTCCTGAATTAACATTAAAATATGTAGTGACAAATCAGTCATTATATATTTAATCTAGTATTTGAGTATTTGAGTTTTTGAGTATTTGAGTATTTGAGTATTTGAATATTGAGCATTGAACATTGAATCATTGAATCATTATATGATAATTTGTATTCCTCGATTTCCTTTGATAAATACTAATTCATATAAATTCCATACTCGATTTCGATATTCATTATTATACATTACATCATTTAAAAATAATATATCATAGTCTTGTGGTTTTTTTGTTTTAAATGTAAAATCCACATTTTCATAATAAGTCATTAACGAGCCTATGTTCCAATTGTTTTCAATTATTTTACGTGACATAAGAACTTCTTTCATCCATACGGCATCCTCTAATGTTTTAGCGTAATTTGTCATGCTAAAAATTTCACATTGAATTAAATAGTCTAATGTTGGTTTATCCATTGAAAATATATAAGATTGAACATGTGATTTTATTTCTGGGTTGGCAATCGTATTGATAGTACTTCCAAATAACTTTATATTGTTTTTTTGTAACCCATTTATATATACGTCAGTCCATTTTTCATCACTATTCATAAATGGACCAATCACAGAAGAATTTACAAATATGAAATAATCATAGTTTTTGTATCGCTCGTTTATTAATAGTGCGTCGCTCCATCCACCAAAATCATATCCAATATTTTCTCTCGCTAAAAAAGTAGTATTCGCCGGCAAATTTGTTAGTTTAAAATTTTTATTATTTGAAATAATAATAAAATCAACATTGGTATCCTCAAACATACAATATTTTAAAAAATGTTCTACTCGATTGTTGTATTCATGAAACACATATAACACGAGTGTTTTTTTTTCTTTAAACTCATCACGCATAATTTTATTGTTCGGTTTAACTTGTAAAAAATCAATTTCCACACTTGACAAAGTCATAATTGGTGGTTTCATGATTGGTTGTTTCATGATTGGCGGAGTCATGATTGGTTGTTTCATGATTGGCGGATTCATGATTGGCGGAGTCATTTTAAAAACATTTGTACTTGGCAATGTCGTTGCTGTTTGAAAGGAGCGTCCACCTAGACCGGGCTTTAATTCATTTTTTCTAAACATATAAAAGTACAACCTAAAAAAAATTATAGTTTTAACGTTATTATAAATTTTATTCTATTGATAGTATAGTAATGAGTAATGAGGACTATCGTAAATTACAAATGGAAACAGAAGCAATCATTCATGAGAAAGGGTATACCATCGAAGTAGTACATCCTTATCCTTCCTCTACAGACTATATATTTTATAGTAAAGTTAAGAATACTACCGATGATACTGCTTCACATGTTAAAGTTTATACAGGAGAAGAGGATATAAAAACCAAGAGAACAAGGGCTGACAACACACAAAGTTTACCTACGTTTACTATCACTTCCGTGGAAACCTCTATCAACCATAGAGGTAAGTCTTTAGCGTTATTATTAATTAGTTATGCTATTTGTTATTTAAAACAAATACACTCTAATACTCGCTATGTTTTATTAGATGATTGTAGTGATAATAGCCATAAAATAGAGAAAAATTTATATCATAAATTAGGATTTGTTCCTCGAGATCTTACTGCGTTATCAGTGTATGATTCCACGGAACTAAAATTATGTGGTCCAGAAAAACAATTACTAATAGATAAAGGGTTTCTACAAAAAGCGAGAGATGTCAATTCTTTAGAACAAAGACGGAATTTATCGCATAAATCGCATAAATCGCAGCTCATGACAAAGGCTAGAAAAAGTCTTAAGTCGGCTGCATTAGAACAGCAAGAAAAAGAGTATGCCCAGAATTATCCTGATAGGGAGTATGCCTTAAATTATCCTGAAAAAGGAAAAGGAAGAAAGAGCCGCAAAAGAAACAATTCTACAAGAATGTTAAAAAAACACAAAAAACGTAACAAGATAAGAACGTCAACGCGCAGAGGTTAACTATACGTTAAACACGCTTTTATATCTATCTTTTTCACTGAGTTTTGTTCTATCGCTCAAAAATTTAAAATAGTTATCGGCTAACTTATAGTGAAGTTGTTTTTTTGCTTGCAGTACTCTTAGCCGCACCCTCATAATCATGGCGACTTGCCATATACGTTTATGTGAATATTTTTTCTGCTTGTATAATTTTTCTAAATGTGCGATTGTATGTTTCACATCCTCTAAGGTTGTATATTTTATATGAATTGTGTCTTTTGGATTTTTATCTATATACACATCATAGGATAATTTGGGGTTGGATGGATGAAAGAAAAATGTCTTTTTGGTTTTGTTTTGTTTGGTTTTTGTTTTTGTTTTTGTTTTTGTGTTCATAACTTATTATAAGTTAATATATTATATATAATTTATATAATATAATGAGTCTTAAAGTATACGTAGTTATAAAAAATTGAATCCTTTTATACTATAAAAGAATTGCAGAACAAAATGGACGACACCGAATCAACTACCGACACTGGTGCCAAGAGCAGTTTTACAATTGCGAAGCAAAAATTGTCTGAATGGTTTGAAACATTCACTCCGCGTGAATGGACCAGATGTATGAATGTTAATTGTTGCGAGGAAACGGAGAATGCGATGCTTCACATATGGGAAGCTCACTCTCTTGCGTATGAACATACTAGGGGAATTCGTCAAGACCCATTAAACACAACAATAATAATAGTAAATGGGAAACCCTATTGGGTTCGGAGTTGCTATTGTTGTGAGTGTTTTAAAAAACATAGTTTAGTAGGAAACAATAAAAAGGTGTCACAACACTATGGAGATTATTATTATGGAGGTCAACAAGTGAATGTCACTTTCAATGAGGAATATTGTCCTTCTACATGGTATAACCTTGAAACACAACAAGTGGAACCCTTAACCAAAGATCAAGAAAGCATGCTTAAAATTAATAGTTTTATGTTCGCAAAACAAACGTTGTCTGAACAGCTTGGAGTATTTACTCCACGCTTTAAATGGTGTATAAATAAAGATTGTGCGGATGACACTGAAGATATTGTTGAGTATGTATGGAATTATCACTATCCACGTTATATACATCACACGCAGTTTGCGCTGAATGAAACAACCATCGTTATAAATGGAAAATCCTATGATTTTAATTCTCATTATTGTTGTGAATGTTTAAAAAAATATGTTTTAGTGGGCGACAATAAGAACGCGTCACAACATTATGGGGATTATTGTGAAAACTACAATCAACAGGTAAATGTGACTTACAATAAAGAACCTACTCCATCCACATGGACTAACCCAAAAACGGAACAAAAAGAACCATTGAACAAGTGGCAAGTATATGCGATTAATGGTAAGTTTGAATAGTCTATGAATGACTTGTTGGTTCTTCTTTGTTACATTCTAAGATTTTTTTTCCTTCTTCCATAATATTAAAATTAAAAGACCAATCATCAATTTCTTTTGGTGTTATACACCCATTTTCAATTGCTTTCTTATAACTCCAATAGGGCTGTGGTTTAAGTATCCAATCATTTGTTTTTAAATCAATTAATCCTGATGCGTCAAAATCAAATAATTTATAGGTTCCATCCACTGATTTTGCCAAATTATCGAATTTCCAATCTATATACATAATTCCTAGAGCTTGTAAAAACTCTTTTACATTTGACATTACTTCTTGTATTTCTATGAATGTTTCATAACTACTTGGTTCTGCCTCAAACGAAGCGGGGCTGGATTTTTCTGTACATAGTTGTTCCATGTCAATATAGTTATCACTAATTTCATAATAAGTGACTATGTTTGGATGAGGATGTTCCATTAATCGTTTAACAATCGCAGATTCTACTTCTTTTGAATAGGCGTGGTTTTTAGCAAGAGGTGGCCCGAATTTTCTAAAAAAAGGAAGTCCATTGCGACCCATGAGAGTTGCGTCTGTTTGAATTGTAGTGTCTGTATTCATATTATAAATAGTTGTTTTTGACATTGTGTTATCCATTGTGTTATCCATTGCGTCATTTATTGCGTCATTTATTGTGTTATCCATTGCGTCATTTATTGCGTCATTTATTGTGTTATCCATTGCGTTATTTATTATTATCTAATGTTTTATATTTAAATAATAATAGTAGAATCATTAATTTTTTTCTTTAAATAAAAATTATTTACTTGTTTGTTTTTTTGTTCTTTTTCCTTTAATTTTTTTTCCTTTTGTTCTTTTTCTTCTTTTATTTCCTCCACCCGCACTAACGTCACTAACGTCGTCGTCATCCGTAGGCGACCTCCTCGCACCAAACGCTCTCGACCTCGCACCAAACGCTCTCGACCTCGCACCAAACGCTCTTGACGCAGCAGGTTTTATCGACCTCTCACCAGCCATCGTCCTCTGATCCATTAAATTACTATTCATATATTTAATCGCTGGCTCACCAGCTTTCGCCCATACAGCATCGTATGCCGCTAATGCCTGCGCCTCCGCGACGTCATTATTTAGCCCTTGATTATCCGCTTGTTCCCTCGCTTTTAACGCTGCTATCGCCGCTTGATGAGGCAAGTTCCGTAAACTTTTATGTATGCGATGAAATGTCATTTGTTGTTTTAGCCCTTGATCTGAATACCATGTTATATGCCAGTTTTGACCGGTTTCGATGTCTTGATCTGGACCGCTTTGTACATTTATATTATTATAAACTTGTAATCCCACCTCCTCGTTCACTCCCTGCTCATTCATTTTTTTTACAGATGGCATTTGTATTGAAGATGTACAAGTTAGCAACTTATACCTTGTCTTTAAAAAATATAATTCTGTACAAAAGTTTATTAACTTCATTTGATGTGGTAGGATTGTATCATACGTTTCACGATTATAAACTATGTTTGTATAAACATCAAAACCATCATTGGCAAACACACTATACATTTATATATTATATAAATATTTTAAATAAAAATAGTAGAATCATTAATTTTTTAAATAAACTATAGTTTCGCAAATTGTAACATTTCAAACGCCTATTTTTTCTCATTTTTATGACATGTGTGACACTTGAATGTAAACTTTGTATATTTATGTTCTTCTAAAAATGCTATTATAATTTCTTTCATAGTAATAGGAGTTGAGGTATCACTCCAAATCTTTTCTAATGCTCTTTTTATTAACAATGGTCTTTCTTCACCTATTCCGTGACATCTTTCTGTTGAGGAATTATTACAATTGCTGCACGGAAAATTCTTAATATATGATTTAGTAAATGTACTTCTTACTAAATTTGTAAATACGTTTGAGGCATAATCTTTTATAAAATCTTCGTGAGAAGTGTCAATTATTTTTGAATTCCATTTATTGCTTTTTTTAATATCATTGATTCGTTTATCAATATATTTGCTGTGAATATTTAGTTCTGTCATTACAAGCTTTACAAATATATTATTTGCAAAAAATATTTCAATTTTTTAGGATCCCTCAACATACAACAAAAAAAATATAAAAATGGGTTATTCAAATTATTCTTCTAACATTTTTTACTCTATTTTAAAACAAATAAACTGATTTGGGCTTATTTTAATGGACAATTCAATGGTCAGATCATTGGCTTTGACCAAAGTAATTATTTCTTTCAGCGACTCATCTTGATCCTTGTATTGACATGCCGTCGTCGTAAACACTAATAAATTTTTGTAAAATACTATAAACTATAGTTTCGCAAATCGTAATACTTTAGAGTTAAGCATAAAAGTAGAATCATTAATTTTTTCTTTTTATATTTTATATTTTATATTATATATATATGGAGTTGTTTTCTAGTGTTAGTCCTGTTTATATTATAATAGAAAATAATGAGACATTACAAAAAAAGGTAGTTCCGGCTCATGATTATCAAGCAAATTCATATAATGACTTTATTAGTACTACTCTTATAACCAATAAACAAGAAAAACTATATAACCCTAGCCGTGGCAAACATTTTAAGTTACAATATACTGATAAAACGAACGCTCCTTTTTATCCTAAGGACGCAAGAGAAGATGTCGTACTTGTTACTCTTACTAGACGTGATATTCTTAATAGACGTGATACAACTACGTCTATTATGTCAACAGATAAAGCTTTTTTGGAACAATATGCAAAGATTTTAAATGCTAATACCCAGCGGAATAATGATGTTTATATTATATTAAAAAAAAAAGAGAGAGACGACACACGCAGAATTACATATAAAATAAACCGCGCTGTTCCGGCGAATATTGATCAAAAAAATGCCTATAATGACTTTATTAGTAAAGTGGATAGACGTGACATAAAAACTATAATACCATACGACTCTTTTTCTCTAAAATATAATTTTAGAATGAATGATCCTAATTATTCAAGTTATCAAGAAAATGAATATGTGCTTGTTGATTTTATTAGCAATGATGGTTCTAAGTCGGAAATGTCATCAAATGAAGATTTTTTGAAAGGTCGAGCAGCTTGGATAAATAGAATGTCGGACGAATACGATACTGGACCCTACACACCCGACTCTCCCGACTATCCCGACTCTCCCGAGTATCCCTACTCTTCCTACTCTGCTGGTGGACGAAAATCAATGAGACGAAAATCAATCAGACGAAAATCAATCAGACGAAAATCAATGAGACGAAAATCAATCAGACGAAAATCAATCAGACGAAAGTCAATCAGAAGAAAGAAATATTACATGTAATCATTTTATTATAAAATAATAAAACGGATCTCTCAAAATACAACAAAAAAAAATATAAAATAGGTTATTTTAATTCGTTTACTCTATTTTAAAACAAATAAACTGATTTGGGCTTATTTTAATGGACAATTCAATGGTCAGATCATTGGCTTTGACCAAAGTAATTATTTCTTTCAGCGACTCATCTTGATCCTTATATTGACATGCCATATTTATCTCTCGACACCAGTAATATCCTTTCTCTAAAGTCTCTTTAAAATTAAAAGTAGTATGCTCTAGTAATGTTTCCCTAGGAATAGACTTCCATATATCCACTAAAAGTAAATCCCACATCATCCGACCGCTTGACACTTTTTTTCCGTCTCTAGTTCTAATTTCGCAATCATCTAGCATACAACCTGTAATTGACTTCGACAAAAGTTCTCTCTCCGTAAGAAATTGTATTTTTGGAATTTGGAGTTGACTGCTCATTGATTGCTTGATTGCTTGATTGCTTGATTCTAAACTGATTAAAATAAAAAATAAAAATTCAATTTTTATTTTTTTCTTTAGTAGAATCTTTTATTTTTTATTTTGTATCTGGTTTATTTTTTGTATGTTTTATTTGGTTTATTTTTTTGTATGTTTTATTTGGTTTTTTTTTTGTATGTTTTATTTGGTTTATTTGGTTTATTTGGTTTATTTTTTTTTGTAGTTTTAAATTTTTTTCTACCTCCTGCGCTAAGAGGATCGGAGACAAGAAGATCGGAGACAAGAGGATCGGGTGATGCTGTATTATTCTCCAAATCATTAATGTATTTTAACATAAAATATGTTTCTGATCCACCATCGTTCATAAAAAATGGAGCAGATCCATCCTTTAGAATAGATGTAATATTAGGATTAAACGTCTCATTTAAAGCTATTTTAAGAAAAATGATACGTAATGTTGAAACAGATATATGTTTTATTGTTATAATTAATGTTAACTTCTTTTTTTTTTCATCATTTTCTATAGTAGAGATAAATTTCAAATCATTAGAATATAGAGTATTATAATAACTAATCCATAAAAAGTCTATGGGTGTCGTATCGAGTATATCTTGTATTATTTTTAGAAACTCGTCCTGCGTTTGCGTTTTTTCTCTTTGTAGTAATGCTCCATCAAAGTTCGTAAAAAATGTTTTATAGTTAGGGGTTATTTTTAGAACAAAAACCCCATTTAGTTCATTTTTTGCATAATTTGTCATCACTATTTTAGCAACTTCTTCCGCAGAAAACTGAGTTTCTATTTTTTGATTAGGTAAATAATACGTAGTAAGCGACAACACTCTTTCTCCCGTGGATAGTGGATGGTCTGGGTATCCTAATCCATTCCAATTAATCTTATTAAAACGTTCTGTTAGAACAACTTGTTTAAATCTCTCATTTAATTGTAAATCACAATTTGTATGTAAATTAGAAACAAATTGATCTAGAGGGTCTATCGTTTGTTCTTGTCCTAATATCTCATTTAATAATTTAATTGCGTTCTTATAATCTTCCGTTTGTTCTGCTTCTGGTTTGATAACTCTGGGATCACGAAATAAAGTTTCAAACATTTCTTCAAGCATCTCTCGAATAATTGTTATTTGTATATTTTCGTCATAGTCAGGGGATCCACCAAAACAATTAAACACACCATCACCTTTATTTGCGATTCGACTCCTACACATTAGGCCTCCACATAAAAATTCTTCGGTGTCATTTTTTAATTGGAGAAATGCATTTCTCCCACCATGTCCTGTTGGAGCAAAACTTCTTTTTGGTTGTAACCCTTTTGGATTTAAAAAAAATTGTAAATAAGCCCCGTCCATTGAGATTTTTAATCGTTCTGCCCGTTTAGGTGAATTTACATCGTCTTCCACATCTTTAAAATTAGGTGAATCTTGTAAGCATTCATCATAAATTGATTCACTAATTTGTGCTACAGCAGAAGAGGTAAGATTCTTTGCTCTTGTTACTCTTCGATAACTCCTCACTTTTGGGTTAGTGTTGTCCGCAATTAAAGAATCGTTATCAATTAAAGGTTTTTCAGTAACTTTTGGGTCATACTCATAAAATTGAATACATATTCCAGAGATAAGAGACTCTGTTTCCTTATCAGTATGCGTCGTCTCATTTTCTTTAGTTATAATAATAGCACAAAACTTTGAAAAATTATCTATAAACTTTGTTCTTTCATCTTTCTTTGTTAAATCAAAGGTTGGATACATAATTGTTAAGGTTTGTCTACCATTATCGTAGTTAGATAGTAGTATATCATTCTCTGTAAGTGTCTTAAACTCAGGAAAATATTTATAAATTTTAGTAGCGGCTTCAAGCGCTTCTTGCGCTTTTTTAAGATCTTTTGCCTCTTTTTCAGCTGCTTTTTTCGCTTTTTCAGCTGCTTTTCTTTCATCTATTTCTGGACTTGTACTTGACATTTATATATACAAAGATTTAATTTAATGAATTATAGTGTAAAAGAACAACTCATTAATTCATTTACTCATTCCACTTTCGCGGCTTTTATTTTTTGCTTAAAGGTTGTTCCATCTTGAATCAAATATAACTTAAAGTTTCCATTCGCATAATGTGGATAGTCTTCATAAATATTTATGCGAGTAAACATTTTAATTTTGGGTATATAAATGGTATATTGAAATAGTTTGTTTGGTCTAGTTATTTTATCAAATAAATAGCCTTCATAAATTTCTTCTAACACTAAACTATTTGTAACACATAAATGAAGCAATGAGCAATCCGTTTGAATTTTACGAATCGACCGCATAGTTGTATTAATATAAGTTAATTGCTTCTCCCAAGTGTCATAAAAGTCTAATGCCTCCTTTGATAATGGAATCCCTAATTTACTTTGAAGTTTCAACATATTTAGCAAATCCACAAGTCGACGAATCGGCGAACTAATATGAACATAATTATTTACTCCCATTCCAGAATTAATTAATTGATGACCAATATTGTTTTTATGACTTGTATATTGCCCACAAGAGATTTGCCACATTTTAATAAGATTGTATGTTTCACTCTGCATCGTAGTAGGACACTCTTCGGGTTCTTTAAGTGGTTCTTTTATATTAATAATTCTAAAGATACCAGTTTTATGGTCGTTTAATAGGTCGGCACATTTAGAGTTTATTAAAAGCATTAGATAGGCAACCACGTCATGGCTGTCGTTGATTTCTCTCATGTATTTTTGTTTTTTATTCATTGCCAAGACGCTCGAATAGACTCGTTTATATGTGGGATCGTCTAGTAGTGCGGCTTCATTATAGACGTAATTCTTGGTTACTTTAATAACCGCCGGAAGTAAGTTAACCTTTAGAATAGAACCATCTTCATGATTCACATCAATATCCATACACAAAACACATCTCTCTTGATTTTCCAATAAACTACATAAGTTTTCAGACAATAATGGTGGCAACATGGCACACTTTCTGTCAGGTAAATAAATGGTTGAAATGCGTTCTGAAAAAGACCCCCATAGTTTTAGATGATCTAATAAGACAGGGACATTCGCAATATAAATACTAATTCTATTATTTTTAATACTAAAGGCGTCGTCTAAATCGGTGCTTGATTGTGGGTCAATCGATATGACATATTCATTGCGTCTATCTTGTAAATTATAATTCAAATCGCATAAGGAACCATTCGGTTCAATTGTAGCACCTAATAGTTTATAAGAATTATTAGCATCACTTGTAAATTTTTTAATTGATTTTACTAAATCTTTACACTGCAATTGGTATTCATAAAAACTGCT
>Ga0181349_1000870_pt1 | contig 12886 bp, 17 predicted proteins | sample Su13VDMM110SD_FD_130106 | JGI IMG/M metagenome (GOLD analysis project Ga0181349, IMG submission 130106) | Freshwater viral communities from Lake Michigan, USA - Su13.VD.MM110.S.D | ecosystem: Environmental > Aquatic > Freshwater > Lake | place: USA: Michigan | collected 2013-07-16 | reverse complement strand
CCGGTAACTTTAAGGCATTTTCTGAGAACCTCAACTATTCTGCTGATGGTCTAACAAAGATTTTCAAGAAGTATTTCCCTGATCTCAAAGCTGCCGAAGCATATGCCCGTAAACCTGAGAAGATTGCTAACAAGGTATATGGTGGTCGTATGGGTAATGGACCGGAAGCTTCTGGCGATGGCTACAAGTATCGTGGTCGTGGCGCACTACAGCTAACTGGCAAAGATAACTATAAGACATTCTCTGACTACTGTAAGCGTCCAGACATTATGACTAACCCTGATTTAATCTCAGGCGAACTTGCTTTTGAGTCAGCCATGTGGTTCTTCGAAAAGAATAAAATCTGGGACCTCTGCGACAAGGGTACAGACGATGCTACAATTACTGCTGTTACAAAGAAGGTAAACGGCGGTACAATTGGTCTAGAAGACCGCATCAAGCATACACATCAGTATGCTGGTTGGTTGTAAAAATATTCCCGCTCGGTAACTTTCTTTCAAAAAACATAATAAATCGATGAAATATTACCGAGCGGGAACTTATTAAGAAGCTCTCTTACCGAAAACCTTTTCAGTCAACAGTTCCTTTTTTGAAGGAGCATCATTATCAATTTTGATTTTCTTGGGCTTCAATTCATCAGGTACGATATGCTCTAGATAAATGTTAAGCATACCATTAACCAATTTAACTTTACCAACATGAACATTCTCAGCTAGAGTAAACTGACGCCTAAATGCTCTGTCTGAAATACCCTTATGGATATAGTTCTTATTCACACCATCCTTAACAAGATCATCAACAGTTTCTTGTTTACCATCTATAGTAAGAATAGCATTTTGCAGTTCAATATCAATATCATCGACATTGAAACCAGCAACAGCCATTTCAATTAGATAAGTTTGCTCATCTAACTTACTGATGTTATAAGGTGGGTAATTGGAATGATTTTTATTTAGATTATTAATCTTATCAATTCTATCGAAGAGATTTTCGAAGCCGATAAGGTGCGGGAAAGTGTTCGCATTAAGCGAGAACGAAGTATACATATTGCCTCCTAAAATAGCAAGGTTGTCTTATGTGCCCCACAATGGCAGCACAGTACTAATATAAGCTATCACTGTTATAAAGTCAATAGCTTGCAGTTATTTATTTTTTACTCTCTTCCACTTACTTCCCATTATCATTTTAGTTTTAAAACGTCTAAACCAAGATACTTCTCTAGGGATTTTGACAACTAACAAGTTATCTCCGACTACATCCCACAACCATACAGTGTTATCTTTAGGTGGTCTAGCTACTGCACCCCAAACGGGGTCCCAATATTGTTCCATAATATCTCATTTCAAAATTAATTTTTAGGACCAGATCGCCCTATGTTATACTTCGTCACAAGTTCCCACTCACTCTTTTCTTTATAAGGCAGCACCTTTATCTGACTCAAGGGAGTTACTGGCTCTTTGGTCTTATCCGGATTCGCAATCTTAATAAGACCCCATTCAGCCAATAGATTCACAATAGTGTTTCTGCGACCCTCATCGCTATCTGAAAAGTCTGTCGGCTTACCATCAAGGGCGAATAGCTCCTTGAAGTGTACAATGTAATACTTACCCTGTTTATGTAGGATATGGCAAGACTGATAAAGAATCTTAGTTTTTCTAGAAGCGATACCGATTCGTGTTAAAGTCTCTTTGACCTTAAGAAAATCATCAGGTTCTTTTAGCAGAACCTCTATTAATGAATCAATAGATAATTTCATTTCTTCAACCCACCTTTGTTCAATCGTCTTTTTATATCTTTAAGGTTTTCGGGGGATAGCAATGACAAAGCAACTTCAGCCTTTTTCTGGGAATAACCAAAGGCTTCTTTCACCAAATCAACGTCATTATTATCCTCTTTCTTCCACCATTTACTCATACGCTTCTTAGACCGTATAGTATTTATTAAATAATCATACTGTACTTTCTTGTCCAGCTGGTGGTAGCGATTGACGAAGTTAGCTGATTCTACTGTATCTGCGAAGTAGGATAACCCCTTATTAACGATCCAAGGAGTGTATTCCTTCTCGACTGTCTCAGGGTTCTCACTTCCTGCGAACAGATCCTTATGGGAATTGATGCTATTGATAAAGTCAAATGGATTGTACTGAGCCTTTACCTTGTGATCTTCGACTACTGGCTCTTTAACATCACTCGCTTTAACCATGACCTTGAATACATCGGTCATTTGAACTCACAGTCACTCATGACTTGGGCAATGAACGCTGCTAGGTTGATCTCAGGATTAGCAACAAACGCTGCCTTATACTGATAGTCAGCCAAGTGTAGGATTAGATAGGGGATCGACTCCGGCTTGACAATCTCAGAGATATTATCATACATGTGACGGAATAGAGTAGCACTATCAAGATCAGAGTTTTCACCCAACCACTTACGAGCTGCACTAAAGTTCTTATTCTTTAGAGCTTCAAGAAGAGCCTTATAAGAATCACCAGACAGACCGCCCAAAACACTTTGTCCGATGTTGCCAGTCGCAGAATGTCTTTGTAGTTCATTTAGTACCCTTCTCCAATCAGGAAAATACTTACCAATAACTTCAGCAACAACATCCTTCTCAAAGGGAACATTTTCCTTCTGAAGAATATCCATTACTCGCTTCATGAACTGCATAGCAAGTGATGGCTTATCCTTCTTAGCAATCCTGAACTCAACAACTGAGCAACGAGAATGCAAAGGAGCAATAAGCTTGTTCTTATAGTTACAAGTGAGAATGAAACCACAGTTGCGACTAAACTCTTCCATGAAATTACGCAGAGAAGGTTGAGTGCTTTGTGGATTTAGATAGTCAGCTTCATCTAGGATGACATACTTGCGACCACCCTTAAAGGAAACACTTGATGCGAACTGAGAAATCTCACCACGCAGAGTATCAATGTTACCATTAAGTGATCCATTGATTACAATATAATCGCAATCAAGTTGTTCTAACATAGCACGTGCTACAGTAGTCTTACCTACACCAGCACCACCAGTCAGTAATAGATTAGGAATATTCTTCTGATCAACAAACTGCTGAAACGTTTTCTTTAGTTCATCAGGAAGAATACACTCATCAATAGTCTTGGGTCGGTATTTCTCCACCCACAGATAATCTTCTAACATGTTATTACTTCCTGCCTTTATTAATGTCCCAACAAGTAATGCATTGCTCCCTAATAGAATCGGGGTGCCTTCTTGTAGATTTAGACTTTAAGTAAAAGGCAGCAACAGGTTTTGTAATATCACAGGTGTTGCACTTTTTAGTATTAATTTCAATGTCACCAAATACAGTTCTAACTGTTAGGTTTCTTGGAAGCTTCCTTGAGAGCACAGCAACGCTATCTTGTCTATTCATAATATAACTCCATAATATAAAGGGGTGGGGAGGAGTCTAGTATAACTCCTCCCCTCAAATAAGTCAATTAGTTAAAAGTTGAAGTTGCCTCAGTGGCAATCCAATATGTAATCTTAGCAGAAGTGAACTTGGAGATACCCTTAGACGAAACGGATGCGTCATAGTCAGCGGGGATAAGCTTCAAGTTTTCATTCTTAAAGATTGCATTAAACACACGATCAGTCGTACCAATAGTTGCAACATAAGAGTCAGCTGTTGGGTTCTTGCTATCATACGCCTTCAGCGCGATAGTCATACCATCACCAACCACAGCAATTTCAGGTAGCTGAAGAACATTACCAGCACGTTGAACCTTCTGAAGATCTTCGTTCTTTAGAGTAAAATTAACTTCAGCATCAGGGAATGTTACATCCTTAGAAGGAGGAGTAGCAAACGTCGAGGCATCAGCATAGGTATATACTAGCTTACGCGAGTTATCTAGGATGACTGCTTCCTTGTCATTCAAAGTCACTTCTGGCTTTTCAAACAAAGACATAACACCTAGGAAACGTGGCAGATCATAAATCGCGAAATCCTTATCAAAGCTTTCGTCAACTTCTGCCTTCGCCATAATAGTCTTTTGCGGCGAGATAGTACGAATTGTATTACCACTACGGAAAAGCATGCTAGAATTAATAGAGGAAAAATTCTTCAACACATCAAGAGTCACATCACTAAACTTCATTATATTATCTCCTTAAGATTTCTTACCAAGCTGGGACGGATCGGCTGTAGCGGCAGCACCAACAGATGCCAAGTCAGCAAGGGAACCACCGAACACATAAGTTCCAACATGCTGTAATTGAATCCACGGGCATAACCATACCTGTAAACCAATATTTCGTGCCCACTGACAGAACATATAATCTTCTGACAGGTAGCGATTAGAGTATTCATTACCATCTGAATCGTGGGTGGTATCATCAACATACTTCAACACATCTTCTTGCGAAGCATTAGGATTCTTAGCATAGAACTTCCTAATGTCAGTACGAAGATGCGCATACTTGTTATCAATAAGAGCATCAAACAGACACATGATAAGACGCGAACCATCAAACGCTGCGGTGCGTACATGGTCAGGCTTATACACTAGTTCAGGATATTCCTTACCCATCTTCTCTAGTGCTGACTTCTTAATCATCATAAACCCAGTGCCAGACTCTAGGATCTCAGCAGGTTCATCAATCTTAATTTCAGTCTTACCACCAGCAGGATTGAAAACATAATCGCCAACATACTTCTCTAGGTTGTTGACATTGTCATCAGCCATACCCTTATCGACAGCTAACTTAATCTTTTCCCAAGAGATACACTTCTTAGGATAAGGACCACATAGAATATCGTATTCACTTTCATCTGACTGTAACGCAAGCATCGTTATTACGTCATTGGCATTGAAACCAATATCAGAGTCAATGAATAGTAGATGAGTGGCATCTGAACGCATAAACTCATCAACGCAATAGTTACGAGCGCGAGTGATTAGCGATTCATTAAAGAGATAGTAGTAACGAAGTTCAATGCCATACTTTACAGCAAGGGCAGATAGATCGTTAGTGCTACGAGCAAACATGCCCGCACACATACCACCATACATAGGAGTGGCAATAAAGAGCTTACGCTTTCGTAGTTCTTCAACTGGTAGCTTGACTTCCATTATAAAATCACCTTTCTGGTTTATCTTCTAAATTATGCACATGTAACTGAATAATTGCGTAATGAATAACCTTTAGTAGATCACTGCGCCAATCTTCTCTACTACCCTTACGCCCATAACGTTGGGCATACTTGAGAACATTCCCGATACAGAAACCAGTACCATGGCCACCATCAATAATAAATTCAGTAGCCTGATACTTATTCTGTGAATAATGCTGCCCATAGGTAGCATCAATGTATCTCTTAATTTCTTCTAGGGAATCGTCCTCATCGTACTTATATGCAACTTCCTCAACCTTCTTCATCATAACTCCATTGTATACTATACTGTTAAAATGTCAACCAAATGCTTTGTATAATCCTATTAACCCTATGGCTAATACTGCGGTGTTGACCACTGTTTGGGGCGTGTTCTTAGCCCTGAATGCCCAAACTAGGAACAGGCTTGTACCTACAGCAAATGTTAAAATGTTGTAGGGATATACAGATGGACCTATAGCATTGAGCGTGTGCCCGGTTACGATAAAACCTGCTCCTATCCATTGTATGGATTCGTTATGATCGTACTTATATAGCATCTTTTCCACTTTACTCATCATACCCTCTTTTTCTATTCTTGTCAATATCTTTTATAACCAATTACTGAGAGAATTAGATGGTGTCAAATATTTTTTATTTTTAGATTCGACATCAAATTTTTCTGGATATTGCATTCCTTTTTTCCAAAAGAATAATTCAATTTCCGGAGGAAGTATTTCTCCCATACCCTTTAAGACTTTCTTGTTATCTTCATAATGTCTCTCGACACCGAGATTGACCACTGTTTGCGCTTTAAACAGAACAACATTCTCAATGCTGCGAGATTCATCTAAAAGAAAAAGATCAAGAATTTTATTTGGATGAAACGAGTTCAACCAAGTTAATGTTATGTTACGAATATCTGGTTCATTTTTTCTAGCAGATATAGCATAGAATGTTTCTTCTTTCGGAGAGATTAAAGGAATAGCGTTAGTGTACCATTCCTTCAGAAATGCTTTTCTTGCTGCTCTTGCAGCACCATTCATTTTTCCCCAAGCCTTTTCACTTGGTGGTGGCTGTTCAGCCAAGACACCATCAACATCATAAGAAACTATCATAGAGTAATAAGATCCTTTACAGAATCTCTTTTCTCAACAAAAGCTTTTTGTCTTTCCCAAATCTCTTTACGTTTTTCAACAGAAAAAAGTGATGCCTTGGTAATATCTTCTTCAGAAGTAACATTCATTACCCATGCTAATCCGTTATTGCCTTCAGGACCAAAGACAGGAATACCTGCATACAGAGCATGATACGCTCTGCCAGTTCTCCACCCACAACGTTTATGCTTATCATCATACACAGCTAAACAACCATTGTACTTACGATAAAAATTACGCCTGTCTCTTTGCTGCGGATTTTCAACAACATTCACTTGAGGAAAATCTTCCCACTCTGTTGGTTTACCCGCAACTTCAAGATTATTAGATTTAGTAAAGGTCTTAAAATATTTAGAGCGACCACCTGGTCTACCAATATAAATTAGCTTTTCAATACCACCAGAACTAAATTCAGCAAATCCCATTCCGCGTGACATAGGATAATCTACTACTCTAGCACCAGCAGGAGCCTTTAACGTTTCCGCAACGGCAGCTGCTTCTGTTGCATTAGCAGCGATAGTCCACCGACTCCAATCTTCATCTGGTAGTAGTTCCCAGAGAAAAGGTAAGTCTGGATCATCATTAATAAAAATAATATTACCCTTGTGAGCTTTCACCATATCGCAAGTATCATCCCAATACTTTTTATAAAATTGAATATTGGTGCCACCAAACTCAAGGATTAGGGTATCACACTGTTGATATGTTGTGGAATATTCAAACCCATCATTTTTAGTCATGTCAGTAACTTCTGAGAGAGGAATAATCTGATAACCAAAATGCAAAAGAGATTTAAATAATGCTACTCTCTTTTCCACCCAAGCACCACGAATACCCTTCTCATTATCAGTAAGACCAATCTTACCAGATACCCTACGATACCCAATTTTCTTGCCTGTATTAATTTTATTTTTAGAATAGTACCATTCTAATGCTTGTTCTTCATCTAAGAAGTCATGCAATCCCATTAGAAAAACCCTTCTAGTGTAGATGATGTTTTACTGTATGGATCATTAATATTATGTTTATCGAGATAATTAGACCACTCTGTTTCACTCCACATGCCAGGGCTGACACCGTTCCAAAGTGGTTTATGTAGCTTATGGGTTGTATCAAGACGACGTTCTTCAACGTATTGTTTACGGAGCTGTTCATATTCCCAAGGTCCAAGCTCTAGCATATCTTCACGGAAGTAAGCAACGATACTCATACGATCAGGATTTTCACCCTCAATGGCAACATTACCATGCATGGCAGTATGATTAGCAACAAGCAATAGATCACCTTGACGAAGATCAACAGCTGCTCTATACTCAGGAAGAATTAATTCTGCACCTTCCCAACCCTTACCTACTGCTGATAGATTAGAGAACCCAGTAGACAAATCACCAGCATCAAAATGAGCAGCAGTACGGAAGTTATGATTAACAGTAAGTGTAGTGAATACTGTATCATCAATAACAAAACGGGGATCTAGCTTATCAGCACAGGCACGTTGAGCCGCCCAACGAGTAGGGAGAAGTTCACTGAAGCAATTATCTAGTTTGCGTAGGAATGGGAATGACTTAGCGAATAACTCTGGATAATTTTCTGTATATGCTGTAGCACGACCATAAGGAATACGAGGATATCTGTTATAATAACCAGCAACACCAGACATTACTGGCTGAGCATAATTAGTATCTGAAATATAATTATCACGAACATGTTCAGCGTGTTTGAGTATTTCATTTGCCGGCAAATTACCAATGCGCTCAACCCAACGATCAAACCAACCATGATAAGGAGTATGATCTTTCAATACCTTATTCTTCAACCAAACATATCCGCGTGTTTCTTCTTTAGAAATATTAATATCAAACTTCTTTTTAATATCTTCTAAAGATGATTCAACCACAGTTCCGCTACTGAGGCATAAACGCTCTAAAATTGCTATCTGATAAGGTGTGACCCACTCGCGACCAGTTTGAGTTTCAGACTGACCGATTCCACTAAGCACACTGCCTCTAGGACCAGCAGCCATACCACGGTTCTGCGATTCACCAGCAGAATTAATTAGACCTTCATATACTAGGTCTTGTTCTTCTTTGGTAAAGACGTTCTTACGGAATTTAAGAATGACATTACTCTCATCATACTTGTTATTCATATTCCATTCATATACATCGGTATCTTCTGTAATCAAGGTATCATAATTAGACTTATCAAGAAACTGACCCTTTAGGTGATCAGCATCATACTTTCTAGCATGGATTACTTTAACTTTTTCACACGTATGCATTATTACCTCACCGCTGTTCTTTTAAGGATTTTATCATGAGCCTTTAACATTTTGAATGCTTGATCTTTATGATACTGATTAGCTCTATCTAAATGTACCTTACCATCTAGATGATCTAGCTCATGCTGATAACATCTAGACGTTAGACCATCAAACTTAACTGTTTCAGTTGAACCATTAGGCATAGTAAATCTAGCTCTAATCTCTCTAGAACGTTTTATCTTTACTACCATGCCAGGATAACTCAAACAACCTTCATTAATATAAACTAGTTCCTTAGAAAAGTCAACTATTTTCGGATTGAAACATGCAAGTATTTTTTGTCCTGTCAAAACGAACACACGATAAGGAAGTCCTATCTGATTGGCAGCTAGACCTAAACCCTTGTTGTGTATCATAGTCTCAGTAAGATCTTTTGCTAGCTGAATGGGATCTGTAGGAGGATTAGCGAAGTCAAACTTCTGCATTTCCTGTCTAAGGATAGGATCATTCTTATCTACTAAATTAAGAATTGCCATATAGCACCTTCTTAAGATCAGGTTCTGAATAATTCCCACCCTTCATAATCTTACCATCATCACGATAGATAGGTTTACCATCAGCACCAAGCTTAGACATATTGCTACGCTGCACTTCTTCAAAACACTTATCTAGATCAATACCAAAGGCATGACCAGCGCCATAGGTTACATAAAGAATATCTGTCAACGCATCGGCAATACCCTCCATGTGTCCTTCAGCAACAGAATCTTCTAGTTCTGTATACTCTTCTAAGATAAGACTTAGTCGTAGCATCTGCACTGCGTATTTTGGCAACTTAGGAGAAGTTTTTACTTCTTGACCAAAGGTTTCCATGAATTTGCCGACTTCAGTAAAATTTGTCATTATGCTACCCTCATGCTAAAGTTTTTAGTTTTTTCAAATTTGATTATATTAGAGAACTTGTCGAACAACTGATCACCCTTATGCGAGATAATAAACACATTGGTATCAGCACCAACACTTTTTATAATCTTAAAGAATTCTTCCATACCTGTAGCGTCTAATGAACTATCAAACACCTCATCCATAATTAGAAGATTTGTACTGGCACTATTTCTAAGCTTGGCTACTGCTCGCCAAGTAAAGAGAAGTGCTAAGTCAATACGCATTTTCTCACCTTCAGAGAATGAACCATAACTAAACTCATCACGGAAACGAGACTTAATCTTCTCATCAAAGTTTTCATCTAATTCAAACTGAACAAAGAAGTCCATTGATGCTAGATACTTGTTGATAAGTTTATTCATAACAGGTACATACTGCTTGATAATCTTAGTCTTAATACCACCATCCTTTAATAGAATAGCAGCAGTACCAAGCAATGTCCTAGACCCAGTGAGATCTTCCTTAACAGTTTGAAGCTCTCTTAGTTCAGCACGAGAAGCATTTAGATCTGTAGAATCAGTTTCAATCTTCTGCTGCTGTGCTTTTAGAGTATCAACTTCCTTCTGTAACTCAGCATTGTACTTCTGATACATACGGATCTTATTGTTACAGTCAAGTATCTCGGCATTTAGGAATGTAATAGTCTTTTGATTCTCAGCAATAACCTTAAGGCATTCACTAACCTTAGTTTCTTCATCAGCTAACTGAGTAAGAGCATCAGTCAATTCTTTAGTCTTATTGCGACCTTCTTCTAGCTTGTGCGATTTAATCCCCGCCTCAATGTTCTGAGTACAGGTAGGACACTCATCATTGTTCTCAAAGAAGTCAATATGCTTAGAGCAATCAGTTACTTTATACTTTAGTTCAGTCTGTAAAGAAGAAACCTTCTTTAACCTAGTAGATAACTTCTTTTCATCTTCAACTGTAGGAACAAGGTCTTCAATCTTTTCAGCAGTTTCCTGAATGGTTTTTGTAACTTCATCAACCATAAAGTTATGTTCATTGATCTTATTGTTTTTAATTTCAATAAGCTCTTCGCTATTCTGCTTTAGAGAATCAATGTGCTTCTTATTCAGTTCAATTTTCTGATCGCATAAGGCAATACTACTGGCGCAGGTTAACAAAGCATCCTTGTTTGTTTGTATCCTACCCTTTAACAAAACATTCATAGTAGAGAAGATTTGAATATCAAGTAGGTCTTCAATAAACTCTCTGCGCAGATGCGCTGGCATCTGCATGAATGGAATAAAGGTAGATGTACCGAGAGTAATAATCTGAGAGAAAGATTTATGCGATAGTCTTAGAATACTCTTCTCAAGTATCTCTTGATAATCTAATGATGCTGCTTCTTGATTTAATAACACATCATCAACAAAGATCTCAAAGATAGCAGGTTTCAATCCTCTGCGTACACGATACTCTTTATTACCAATACTAAACTCAATCTCTACTTCAAGAGCTTTATTATTGATAGAGTTGACTAACTGCGGCTTATTAATCTTACGGAAAGGTTTACCGTAAAGAGCAAAAGAAATAGCTTCAATGAAGGTGGACTTACCACTACCATTCTCACCAATAATTAAGGTGGAGGGAGTATCGTTCAGTACAACTTCAGTGAAGGTATTACCTGTGCTAAGAAGATTCTTCCACTTTACTTTCTTAAATAATATCAATGTTGTTCACCTATCAATTCTATATCACTATCTGTTTCTATCCAAAGTTTAGCGCCACAAGGTCTTGGCTTATTTGGTCTGTATACCATTCGCGAGGGACCATTGATGACAACTTCCATACAATATTTAACTATTCCGCTTTCTTCAACTCTACAAACTGGTTCTGATCTGCCATGTTTAGCATTTTGCTGAATAATGTTTTTATTGATATGGATAATCTTCATTCGACGCTCAGTGACTCCTCATACAAAGAGCGCAGCAATGTTTCCAGTGCTGGCTTATCAGTTTCAATTTCTAAATTATCAACATACTTCTTAAGAATAGTGATAGTGTCCTCAGCCTCGTTAATGATCTCATCATCAGTCTCAAGGTTAAGGTTTAGATGATCATCAACCACTTGTATGTTAACAGTGCCTGACTTCTCTAGCTTATCAATCATAAGATCAAACCAGTAAGGGTTGTTCTTAGTCTTAACAACAATCTTTACATGAGTACCTGTATACTTAGAAAAGTCTTCTTTTAGTATCTCATTTAATGTCTTGTTGCTGTCATCATAGAAGATCTTATAGAACATTCTATATGGGTTTTGAATAAAAGTCAAGCTTCTTGTTTCAGTGTCGAAGATATGGAATCCCTTTGGGTCATCATAATCTGACCAAGTCATCTCATAAGGACAACCAAGATAGTTTATGTTACCTCTTGTTGACTTATGATGATAGTGTCCGGAACACACAACATCAAACTTATCAAAGATAGATGCATTCATACCATCAAATATTAGAGAACCTTTATACATCTCGAATCCACCAAGTTCTAGATGTCCAAAGCATACCTGTGCTTTAGTCTCTTTAATAAGCTGTAGAGTTTCTTCTTCATTATCTTCACAAATCCAGGGAACCATGAGGACACGAAGTCTGTTATCTAGTGTGCTGTTGTCACCCATAGGATCATTAGGAAATTCATATAACTCTGGTTTTGAAACAACAAGAACATGTGCATAATATTCTTTAAGAAGAAGATCAAGAGCATTGATAGATAGAGTATTCTTATAAGGAATAACGTGATTACCTACCAATGAAATAAGAAGATGGTTATTTGCAACGATAGGATCAAACCAATACCTTCTCGCTCTGTCTAAAGAGTAATAGCTTATATACTTTCTGCGATCAAAGGTATCACCAAGATCAATGATTGTTTTAATCTCATTCTCTTTCAGATAGGGAAAGAAGAATTCTTTATAAAACTTTTCAAAGAAATCGTGGAATACTGGACTGTCTGACCTAGCACCAAAATGCTGGTCTGTTATCAGGGCAAGCTTCATTTACTCTCCTTCAGTTACAAATTTCTCAACACCCTTTTTGGGAGCAGTTGCAGCGAGGTCTTTCTTTTCCTGCATCTTTCTCTCATACTCTGAAACAAACACGTTCATGTTCTCATTTTGAGAAACTTGAGACATGTCAGCAAAGTCGGGATCATTTTCAGAGAAAGATGAAGATAAAGCAGCATTCTCATAAGACTTATACTTGATGTAAGTCTGCTTCTTCTCTTTATGAATTCTCATGATATAAGCATTATATATGATTCGCGTAAAATAAGCAAATGGATTATTTGATTTCTCTGGATCAAAGTTGTTTAGATAATTGATAGAGTACTCAATACCATCAGAGATCATCTCTTCTTTATAAGAATAATTTACAAAGTTACCTTTAGATGCTAGACGAGTAGCAATCTGAAGAATG
>Ga0181349_1000867_pt1 | contig 12895 bp, 13 predicted proteins | sample Su13VDMM110SD_FD_130106 | JGI IMG/M metagenome (GOLD analysis project Ga0181349, IMG submission 130106) | Freshwater viral communities from Lake Michigan, USA - Su13.VD.MM110.S.D | ecosystem: Environmental > Aquatic > Freshwater > Lake | place: USA: Michigan | collected 2013-07-16 | reverse complement strand
GCCCCATACTTAAATATTAATTTTCCACCAGATTCAGATATAGAAAAATTAGAAGTTGTCAATGTATTTGCTGCAAGATTTCCAACAATTTGAGTATTGGCTACTTGTGTTGAAGAATTAAACAAATCAAGTTGTGCTGTTTCACTAATGTTTAATTGTTTTGCTATTGATTGGCCTGTAATCGATCCAATTAAACTAATTGGGCCTCCAGAATTTAATGGCATTATGGAGTTCCGCCAGCAATAATGTTATTAGCAGAGATGAAGATTCCATTTGCGCCCATTGAAGCAATTACAGTTGCACCATATTTAAATATTAATTTTCCACCAGATTCCAATACAGAAAAATTAGAAGTTGTTAATGAATTTGCTGTGAGAGCTGCCGGAGATGATCCTGTGTTTGCAAAGGTCACACGACCATAAGCATCAACAGAAATAGTTGATAATGTATATGTTCCAGGAACAACACCAGAAACGGATAATCCTTCGGTAGATGTTGATGTACTTGTGCTCGTAGTTGTTGTACTTGTACCAGAATATATGTTATTTGGATAACCTACAGGCACACTATACTGTAAATAATTTTGTAACTTGCTTGTACCAATATTTAAATCTTTAATGAGATACGATGAATTAACACCAAGATTTGAGAACTGAAGAATGGTATTGTAATCTTGAATAAGAGAGATTGAGTTTGTGTAGAATGTTGTATCACCTACTCGCCTACTATTCAATAAATCAAATGCTGTTTGAGCCGATGCAATAATAGTATTCATTGAGGCTCGTGATATATCACTATAAGTATTTCCATAAACTATACTTAAACTGGCATTCAATGTGGCTGCACTACTTGCTAACTGTATAACACTATTTGAAACATCTTGTACAACTGCCAAACTGGTAAAATTGCCAAGAATAGGAGCATTGTTTTGAACGCCGTCAACTTGGTTGCAAATTTGTAAAACTTGCCGGCCAATAGACATGGCAATTTGATAATCTGGTGTAGTTAATTTATTTGTTGATTCTGTTGCACCAGACATTCTATTTGTATGATCTGTAAAACTTGATATCTCAATTAGAAGATTATTGGCCAATGCATTCAAAGTATTAGCTTCTATTGGTGCTACGTTATATGTTACTGTTTGAGTATTTGAATATGTGAGCAACTGGTTTGTATAACTTGTCATCAAAGTCAAATTAGCAGAATGTGGATTCTGAAAATAATTTGTTACAGAACTTCCGGACAAATCACTGGCCTGCCAAGTGTATAAAGGACTTGGATAATTTAGCGAAAGCTTTTGACCATCAGTAAGTTCGTTGTTTGCACCAAACTTGGCTGAATCAAAATTGTAATTTAGTCTACCAAAAACACTCATCTATATTCTCACATTAAAGGTGTAGGTAAAGAAGTAACGCCAAAATCTTTACTTAAAACTACATGATTGTGTATGTCATAAATTATACGATCCATTGCCATTGTACGAACTATATCTGTAACCATAATTCCAGATACCCAACCAGGAATAGGATACAAAGGCACAGGAGAACCAGCAGAAATATAACCTGGCGTTACCATGCCTAATGTAGCAAAACATTGTAAGCCAGCGTTAACGTTGCCTAATGCTGAAACACTTTGTGTTGCAGCCACACTACCCGTCACATTCAATTGGCCATCGACATTGATTGCTTGTGCCTGTAAACTAATATCACCAGACGAAGCAATGTCAACATCACCTTTGCCAACTATTTTTGTGGTGCCTTCAACTGTTTGTGTGACATCACCTTTGACTTGTTGAGTAACATTGCCTTCCACTTTCATTAAACTATCACCTTTAATATTAACAAAACAGGCACCTTCAATAGTAATATTACATTGACCAGTAATTTGCACATCTTTATCACCTAAAACAATCTCGTAGCCATTACCATAAATTTTATGAACTTCACCATCAGGTTGCATTTCTAAAAATGTACCTGCACGATGTTGAACACGCACACGTTCTCTATTTGGTGTGTCGTCCATCTCAATTAGATGGCCAGATTCAGATTGTTGTGCCTTATTATAGGGATATTCAGGTGGATTTTCTGAATCTACTACAACCGGTTCTGTCCATGAACTATCTATTGTCATTACTCATCCTATGATAATTGTGGTATTACTGATGCTGTATTTCCGCTGGCCACCACTTCTTGTATATTAATTGCTGATTGCACTTCTGTTTTTAATTCATTCAACACAGCCGTTTGGTCAGTCAACGTGTTAACTACTTGTTGAGCAGCTTTTAATTCAATTGTTGCTTCAGCTAAACATTTTGCCAATAACTCCTGCAATTGTGCTGGCAGGCTTTGTATATATGCGACCAATTGTTGTAGATACTTTATGTATTCTTGGTAAGCTCGTATCTCATCAATAATAGGCTCTATTTCTTTTTGAATTAATTTAACTTTTGCTTTTAATGCCAAAGCAAATTCTTTTGCTTCTTCAATAATAGGTGTGCTTGATGTTCCCGCCCACAGTCCTGCTAATGTTGTTCGTATTAATTTAACGATACCCATCACTTGAGATTTAATTACCGCCACATCTTTATTAAGCTCTACAGCCACATTACAAATATGTGTACGATTATTGGCGGCTTTACCTTGAGGAGTATTTGCAACTACACCTCTGGCTGAAGGTGATGTAGTAGGTTGTCCTACTGATTCAACAACAATACCATCCGGTGGTTTAGGTGCCGCAGCAATTTGTGCTGGTGTTCTTGGATCTTGGAATCCACTATCACCACCAGCTGACGCTTTGATACCTGTGTAGATTCCCATAATTGTTGGAGCTTGACTGGAATCACCATCACCAAAGAAACCCATAACATAATCGCCTTCTTTTGGTGTAGCAAAGCTTTGTTGTGAATTTGGTGAAACAAGGCAAGGAGCCCAAGGTAAATCTGCTGTAGGTATTAATTGTTTGTTTTCTGTGTGATGTCCAAAGATACGAACTTGGCACCGACCCATTTTTAAAGGATCATTTCGGCTCTCTACAACACCAATCCACCAATTAAACCCATCTTTTCCAATAAAATTTTCCATTATTCTTTCACCGCATTAGTCCAAACAGAAGAATCATTATTAATATTCATGTAATTCGTTGGCGTACTATCTTTGGCCAATTCTAAAATAGTTTGATATGTGCCTCCAGATTCTATAATATGTCTTACCGCTGTCACCAAATATTTACCAGAATAAAATTTATCCAAATCTTTTGTTGTGTTTGAAGGTTTAAGTGATGGCAAATTAAAATTTACAGTTCTACCGGCCGTAATACCTGGATCTCCTGGTATAGAAGCTTTTAATACTGTGTAGTTAGATAAATTAATTTGAGATGTTCTATTAGGTAAATAAGTTTCAATAAAAATATCTTGAGCAACACCAGCTTCTGCTTGTTTTATGTATGGCACTAATTTTTGATTAGCATTTCCCATTGAAACTTTCAATACACTTTCATATGATTCTTGCTCCGTTTTACCTAAACGATTTTTTAAACTATTTGTAACGCCGCCAGGATTTAAAGATTTGGCCTGTGATTTATATTTTGTGTAATCAAAATTGGTTTTTTTAAATGTACGTGTTAAAGGATCAATTGATATTAATTGATTAGCTAATGTACCAGAAGTAATTTCATTTAGAATATCATATGGTTTGCCCAATTCATATTCTAAAACTGTAATTGTTTCTTCTTGAAAGCTTTGTGTATCATTATCTAAATTTTTGGCCTGATACTTATACGTGGCGTATATGTCATCTTTAATCATTGACTGTATTGACCTAAAATTAAAACCTAATTTAGTTTCAAAAAATAACATATCGGCACCAATGGCACCAGATAATTGTGGTCTGGCGTAAGTTGACAACCAACTAATTGCTTCAAATGGTTTCATACGAGGTACTAAAAAATCATAAACACCAGTTGTTTCTTCAATTGTAGATTGTGATAATCTTTTTTCACCAACTTTTAATTGATCTTTTAAAATATTTTTAATAATGTCGGATATTTTTGTACCTTTATACGATTTGCTAATTTTAATTTGTTCAGATAACATAAGTTCTTCAGAACAAAAATACAATGTATAAACTTCACTATTCATGTTACCAGATGGTTTTCTACCGCTTGATTTGTAAACACGAAACAATTGTTCATTATCATTACGGCCATTTTTTACTTTACCAAAATCAATTTCAATAAATTCGTTGCCGGTTAGTTGCAAAAGTTCAATAAAACCTTGTGAATCAATTATTGTAATATAACCTGATGCAGAAAAACTATAAATGTCCTCATAATAAGACAACTCAACAAGCAATTGCCGAAGTTCAATTCTTTGGCCACTAGCTGTTAAAAGATTTAATGTTCTTAACGAAAAATCTTGAGGATAATACGCACCTGGAGATTCTACAGTATTTGTATCTTCTATCATATTAAGCCATTAATTTTTTAAATTGTGTTTCCATTAGATCAACATAATTAGCATTTAAAATTCTAATATTTCTTTTTGATTCATTTAAATTTAATTCATAATCATAAATACTAACCGCATTACGTTCTGTAGTTACTGATACGGGTCCTGTTGGTAGTGTATATGTTTCAGTTTGTGTGACTGGTAAACTATTGTATGTATTTTCATCGATTCGTACTTTTTTAATATATGTTGTTTGACTATTAACGTCATATTGAGTGATTATTTTTTCATAGTATTCTATTTCAGAATATATATTAATTGAAGAATATTCGTCTGCAAGATACTGTTCAAATGTTGCATAATTCATTGGCCAATCCCATTGAGGATCCAATAGTTGGTTGGCAAATAAAACAATCCAATAACGATATGAATCGCCATAATATTTGTGAGCAATAATTTCTGGAGTATCACCTTCTTGTATATCATAAGTATAATATAATAATGGATCTTTTAATAACTGTGGTATCACACTTGATCTGGCCAATAAATTAGTCATAACTTTTGAGTTACCAGTTGAATCAATGTAAATTATTTTTGGTAGAGTATCGAAATATTGCATTTTTAAAATCCAATTTGAATTTTTTTTCTATCAATGAGGTCAATTTCTTTAAAATTCATTGTTAGTGTTGTTTGTACTGGTGAGCCATCAGGATGTGTTGACCATCCGTTAGGAGCATAATTAACATCAATACCGGTGATCACACTTTCAGCCACCCTTGTAATGTAAGGATTTTCTGAGTTGTTTAAAATAAATTGCAAATCAAATGTTGAAGGAGGTACAAAAAACATACCTGCACCACCAGTAATAATTTGTGGTGCAGCATGTGTTCTGAATAATTGTACTATCTTACGAACATCATTTGCTTCTTGTTGTGAATAAGGTGTAAAAGTAAAAGCCATTTGATACGACCTAAAATCAATACCATCAAATAACAACTGTTGCTGTGGATTAACTGCAAGACCTTGTGTTGATAGTGCTAATTTTGCTGCGTTAGATTGCACGGCCGAAAGACCTAAAGAAGCTAATTTTCCTATCTTAGATATTATTGGCAGTTTTGTTGAAGCCGCACCACCAGCAACTTCTGATGCAACTTGAGCCAAACTTAAATTGTTATATGATGCATCGTATTGAAAATTTACTGTGTCTGGCATATATAAAGAAACTGTAGCCACACTTCTTTTCTTTCTTGGCCGTAATGATTGATTTATTGATGTATCACCACCAAGTAATTTTTTGACCGAATTAAATAACTCACCAACGTCTGTTATGGAAGGTAATTTATATTCTTTAGATTCTTCATATCCAATAGGTGTTATTTCATTAATTGAAAATTTTACAACGTGGGATTTTGTAGAAGAACCTAAATCTCTTGGATACTGTAAAGTATTCAATTTATATTTACTGTCAAACAAAGCACCTAATGGTCCTTTGGTTGTAGTACCAGGTATGCTTACACCACCAATTGAAGTTGGAATAGAAATAATGGCCATTGATTTTTCTTTTTAGATTGAATATACATATTTATATGGCTTACCAAGGAATATTCAGACCAAAGAACCCTAAAAAATATATTGGGGATTCAAATAACATTGTATATCGCTCTTCATGGGAATGTAGGGTGATGAATTGGTTCGACCAGAATGAGGACATTATATCATGGGCAAGTGAAGAATTGATTGTTCCCTATAAATCTCCAATAGATAATCGTTTTCATCGTTACTTTCCAGATTTTATAGTAAAAGTAAAAACCAGAGATGGAACTATGAAAACATTGATGATAGAGGTCAAACCAAAGAAACAGACCATACCACCAGAACCAAGAAAACGAGTGACCAAACAATACGTAACCGAAGTTACAACATATGGTGTCAATCAGGCCAAATGGAAGGCCGCTCATGAATACTGTTTGGACCGTGGCTGGGAGTTCAAAATAATGACTGAAGAACATCTAAAACTGTAACTAAATACCTCAATGGAATCTAAACTTACACAATTGGCCAATGCACGTCCAGCTGATATGCAGATTGGCTCAAAAAAATCACTTGAATGGCTGAGCCAGAAGATTGCTGAATTACGAGGCACCTCAAACATACCCGCAGGTATGAGCCGTGAAAGATTTAGACAAGTGGATAGTTTTAGATTGGGTAAATTGTATTGTTTTTACTACGATCCAAAAGGTAAAGAAAGTTTGCCGTATTATGACCGTTTTCCAATGGTATTGGCAATCGAGAAGTATAATGATGGGTTTTTAGGCCTAAACCTTCATTATTTACCATTTAATTATCGGCTGGCATTTTTAGGTAAATTACTTAAATTTGCGGTCCAAGGCGAACCAGGAGAAATTGACAGGTTGAGAGTCACCTATGATATTTTAGTCGCCTCCAGGCGTCTTAAAGAGTTTCGGCCTTGTATTAAACGCTATCTTGCTGGTCACATCCAGTCAAAGATACTTGCCATCCAACCTAATGAGTGGGATATTGCCGCTTTTCTGCCGTTACAGCAGTTTAGGGGTGCCAATTCTGAAAAAGTGTGGCAAGAATCACTAGAAGAAATAAGGAAATAAAATGCCAGGTGGTATCAACGAATTTAAATCGAGTTTTAGGGGTGATGTAGCACGGGTAAATAAATTTGATGTGAATGTTAATATTCCTTTGGTACTAATACCATATATTTCTGGTGCAAGAATATTAAATCTTCGTTGTGAGAATGCTCAATTACCAGGTAGAACATTTGCTACCACAGAGCAAAAAACTTATGGGCCCATTGAGAAATATCCTTATATGACAACATATAATGACATTGATTTAACATTTATTGTTGATGATGATATGCAACAAAAAGTATTATTTGATGCTTGGTTAAACTTTATTAATCCATCATATAACAATCACATTCGTTATAAACAAGAATATGCAACTATTCTCACAGTTAATCAATATGATGTAATGAATAAATTATCTTATTCTGTGAGTTTGTATGATGCCTATCCTATTTCTGTAAATCAAATGGATTTGGATTGGAACGGAGATGGGTACCATAAACTTGGAGTAACTTTTGCATATACTTACTGGAAAAACAATTCTCTACAAGCAGCCGGTATGGAATTGGTTGATGCAGGAATTGCTGCAGTTTCAAGTATTATTAATGGTAGTTCTGTTAATCCATTACCGGTGCCAGATTTATCTGCAACAGATGCCGGTTTATTCTCAGGTGAAAGTTTTGTTAATGCTCCTGGCGGCCCCATTACTGGTGCGGCCAATGAAGATGTTGGGGGCGGAACAATATGGTCAACGGGAGCCGGTTAGTGCTTAAAATTGATTTGAAAAAGGAGATATAAAATGGCTTTGCCAAAACTTGATGTGCCAACTTATGAAATTGATTTACCAGTTTCTAAAAACAAAATTAAATTTAGACCGTTTCTTGTTAAAGAACAACGTAATCTTTTAATGGCTTTAGAATCACAAGATACAAATTCTACACAACAAGCTATTCGTGATATTCTTGTAAATTGCACAATTACAGAAGGTCTTGATATCGATAAATTACCTATTATTGATATTGAATATTACTTTATTAATTTACGAGCCAAGTCTGTTGGTGAAATTGTTGAATCTCGTTATCGTTGTAACAATATTGTAGAAGATAAAGAGTGTGGCAATATTATGGAAAAAAACATTGATTTAACACAAATCAAAGTTCAAGTACCAGAAGATGTCAAACCAGAGATACAATTAACACCACAAATCAGTATTAAAATGAAATATCCTGAATTTGGTGTGGTAAAAGATTCTTTAAAATTTGAAGATATTAATGAAGTAACTTTTAATATGATTGCTGAATCTATTGAACACATTTATGATGGCGAACAATTTTATTACGGACATGAAGCACAACCTGGTGAAATGCTTGAGTTTGTCGAAGGCATGAGCCAAGAACAATTCTCTAAAGTAGAAAAGTTTTTTGATAATCTACCAAAACTAAAAGAAGAAGTTAAAATTACCTGTGATAAGTGTGGATTTAATCACACGATAGAGGTGGAAGGGTTAGAAAGTTTTTTCGGTTAACATTTCGTCATGACAATCTGAGAAATTATTATAAAACGAATTTTTCGTTAATGCAGCACCATAAGTATAGCTTGACCGAACTTGAAAATATGATGCCTTGGGAAAGAGATATCTACATCTCCCTTTTGATACAGTACATTGAAGAAGAAAATCAAAAGATAAAAGAACGCCAAAAGAAAAGACGATAGTAAATGGACTATAAAAAGGCAAAAGACCTTAGAGGTAAATCCTTTTCTGAAAGAATGACAGAAAATTTAATTTCTGGCTCTGGCATTGGTGAATCATTCAAAAAAACACTCTCAGAAAAATCAAAAGCCCGCATGATGGGCATCAAAGAATCATTCGATCCGCTTAACATAGCTAAAAAATTAACTGGCGGTAGTCGTTTGGGGCCAGCTTTGCTTGGCAAAATGATGGGTCGTAGTAAAGAAGATTTACAATATTTTGCTGGTGATCCAAAAAAACAAAGATTAAATCGATCAACAACCACAGGTTTAGATCCAGAAACCTTAAAAGAAACTACTGAATCTTTAGGTAAAATTTATGATTTATTAAAGAAAGATAAAGATAATAAAGTAAATCAAAGAGAAAAAAAAGAAAAGTTTTTGTTTGAACAGGATACTGAAGAAGAACTAAGAAATCAAGAGTTAATTAAGGCTTTGACGGCTCGTAGAAAAAAAACTTCAAAAGAAAAAAGAAAAGAAGAAGTAAAAGAAAAAGAGGCTGAAAGAAAAGAAAAAAAACAAGAAGCTAAAGCACCAGAAAAGCCACCAGCTAAAGCACCAGAAAAGCCACCGGCCAAGGCACCTGAAAAGCCTCCAGCTAAAGCACCGGCCAAAGCACCAGAAAAACCACCAGCTAAAGCACCGGCCAAAGCACCAGAAAAGCCACCAACTGCGGCACCAGCACCTAAACCAGAAGTCAAGCCACCAACAGCCACACCTGCAGCTAAACCAGAAGTCAAGCCACCAACAGCCACACCTGCAGCTAAACCAGAAGTCAAGCCACCAACAGCCGCACCTGCAGCTAAACCTCCAATAATTGGTACGGCGGCCGGTAAGTTGGGTGGTGCTGCAGGCCTGGTTGTTTCTGCACTAGTATCATCAGGTATTGTTTCTTCAAAGGCGCAAGCTAATGTTTTATCTCAAGTAAAATCAGAATCAAATTTCGTACCTAAAAGTGAAAGTTTATTTTATACAAAAGCGGAAGGAATTCAGGGTACTTTTGGAAAAGGAAGAATACCAACATTAGAATTTGCTCAACAATTTGTTTCAAAAAAAGGAGATGACAAAAGTGAACAATTAGCAAATCACGTATATGCAAAAACAGATGGTAATTCTGCGCCAGGTGATGGATGGAAATATCGAGGCCGAGGTTTTTTACAAATTACCGGAAAAAATGCTTATAAGTCATTAGGCGATTATCTTAATGTTGATTTAGTTTCAAATCCGGATTTATTAAATAGTCCTGAAATAGCAGCTAAGTCCATACCTTGGTTTTTTCTTAATTATAAAAAAAATCTAACAAAAGGTGATCCCAAAAGCCTTGAAGATATAGGTTTAGTTAATAAAGCTGTTGGCTTTTCTGATCCCACCGGTGAAAAAGCTAAAAAAAGAGCTGAATTGGCGTCAGAAATTCAATCGATGGATTTAAATTCTGGTTCTCAAATAGACCAAGCATCTAAAGAAAACAAAGATTTAAAAGCTGATATGGCGAATAAAGACAAAGCTCCAATTATTGTAAATAATAATACCACCAACACTCAAGGCAAAGCATCAGCACCAACTTCATCACCAGCAGACGATAGGCCCGCTTACATGAAGAAGGCACAAGGACAATAATGGAATATCAAAAAGCAAAAGACATTCGTGGCACCTCTTTTGGTGATTTAATGGCCAAAAAATTACTTGAAGGTGGAGGTATTGGTGAATCACTTAAAGCTACCGTGTCACAAAAAACTAAAGCAAAAATGACTGGCATTAAAGAGTCATTTGATCCATTAAATATGGCCAAGTTTATGACTGGTGGTTCGTCTTTAGGCCCAGCTTTGTTGGGTAAACTTATGGGTCGTTCTAAAAAAGATATTAAATTTTTTGCCGGCAAAACAAGAAAAGGTAGAGATTCTGCTTCTAAACTAGGAGCGTTAGATGATGATACAGACATTACTTCCATTTTATATGATATTGAAAAATTATTAAGTGAATCTTTAGAATATGATAAAATGCAATCAGATAAAGAAAATAACTTTGCAGAAGAAAAAGAATCAGAAAGATTGCGCCGTCACAAAGAATTAATAGAAGCTATTACTGGCAAAAAATATAGTGGCAAAGCATCAGCAACAACAATGAAAAAAGATGCAGAAGAAGAAGAAAATGACAGCCTTCTTTCCATGTTTGGTTTAAAAGATGTTGCAAAAAGTGCTGTAAAAGCATTAGGTTCTTTAGCTACGTGGGCTGTTGGGCCAATTGGGGGAGTGCTTCTTGGAGCCGCTTCAGCTGGTGCTATAGGTTATTTTTTGTACAAAGCTTTAACAACCGAATCTGGTTATGAGGATATAAATTCAGCATTAAGTAAAGGTATAAGACAAGCACAAGATGTTGGGGGTCTTGCCGGAGCCAAAGATGAAGAAGATCGAATTAGGAAATTGCCAGAATATGAAAGAACAATGGCAGAAATAACCAATTATGAAAAAACCTACAATGAAGGTGAAAAGTTAAATGATGCTCAATTAGAACAATTTATAAAAAAAGGACCAGAAGCCGCAAAAGCTGTACAAGATTATAAAGCAAAAAGAGATGGAGTAACAGCAACGCCAGTCCCTAGTTCACCACAAACACCAGCATCAACAGAAACAAATGAAGCTTCAACAGAATCAGCATCACCAATGGCTGGCGGAGGTATTGGTGCAGGCGGAATGACATCGGATTCATCTTCTACCGGTGCTGAAGGTGGCGGATCTGCAGCCGCAATGCAATCTCCTAATATGGGCTCTCAATTACAAAACGTTCAAGCAGAAAACTTAGATATGTCCATACCTACCTCTAGTGAAGATCCTTCGGTAGTATTCAATCAATCAACAAAAACACCAGAATCATCTACAAAAACAAAGTCGCCATTGCCTGCTGTGAGAAATTTAGAAGAAACATTCCAACGAATGATATTATACAGTACCAGAGTTGTATGACCAATAAAAAACCCCGCCTAAGCGGGGTTTCTTTTAAGTGTGAAAGAATTACTTCTTCTTTTCATCTTTCTTAACTTCTGCTTTTGGAGCTTCTTTCTTTGGCTCTTCCTTTTTGGGGGCCTGCGCAAAGGCGGTTACTGCAAATGCAGCTGCAAGTAGGGATACAAGATACTTCATTTTATTTCCTTTCAATCAAAGTTAAAAAAATCACAAGGCATCAATTTTCTTCAGCAAGTTTACTAAAGTATGCCATATCATCATCTTCTACATCATCCTTAAAAGGTGAATCTCCAGATTTAGCTTTAGGAGCATCAAAAGTTTTAGCTTTAACTTGTTCTACGGTTGTTTTTGGTGCTTCACCATTTAGACCAAGTACCTTATCAAGGCGTTTCTTCAAATCATCATATGATTTAAATTCTTTATCACCAACCAACTCTTGTAGTGAGTATTGTGATTTCCAAATTGTTTCAAGGTCAGCATCATTAGCGGACAATGGAGCTGCCGATTCGAATTCAGATTTATCGTAGTTCTGATAACCTTCAACTTTACGAATCTTTATCTTAAAGTTAGCACCTTTCCATAAATCAAATGGATTGACCGCTTCTTCATCAGCAAACTGAGGATTCATTGCTTCAGTAACCTTATCAAAGATTTTCTTACCATAACGAAACAAGAATACTTTACCTTCATTCTCAGGATGTTTTGGATCGGATACAATATAAACGTTTGAAACGTAATTTAGTTTACGTTTTTGTTTACGAACTACATCTTTGTTCGCTTCTATACCAGAATTCCATAGTGTAGAATTGTGTTCACACACAGGACATTGTTGATTCTTAGTGGTCAAACAATTATCAATTAACCAACCACCAGGACCTTGAAATCCATGTGAGAAGATTTTGACCCAAGGCAAAGCATCATCACCATCTTTTTCAGATGCAGGAAGAAAACGGATAGTGGCCATGCCATTACCTGCTTTATCAACTTCTGGACGCCAGAAATTATCGACCTTTGTATTGCCTTCGGTTGTTTGGGAGAGTGCCTCGACTGCTTTAGATAGTTTGTCAAGGTTGCCAGATTGGCGTTTTAGATTTGCAAAACTCATAGTATTTCCTTTCGTATTAAACGGAGTATTAAACGGT
>Ga0181349_1000857_pt1 | contig 12956 bp, 13 predicted proteins | sample Su13VDMM110SD_FD_130106 | JGI IMG/M metagenome (GOLD analysis project Ga0181349, IMG submission 130106) | Freshwater viral communities from Lake Michigan, USA - Su13.VD.MM110.S.D | ecosystem: Environmental > Aquatic > Freshwater > Lake | place: USA: Michigan | collected 2013-07-16 | reverse complement strand
TCCAGACAGCGTTGCAAAACAAATTGCAATTGATTTAGTAAGAGGAGATTCTGCAAAAGTAGAATTAGCTAAGACTAACATACTAGTAAACCAACTAGAAGAAAAAACCAAAACAAATGATAGACTAGTGTCAATGTATGTTAACAAAGTATCTAACTATGCATCACAAATTGATTTATATAAAAAGAAAGAAATTGAATATCATACCATAGTATTTGGTTTAGAAAAAGATGTTGTTAAAGCAAAAAAAGCAAACAAGTACTTTAGAATAGCTGTAACAGGTTTGATTGTAACTACTGTACTAGGATTCACAATACGTTAATAATACAAGTTACATATGGCCGAAAAGAGCCTTAAAGACATAATTAAAGAGGAGTACGTCAAGTGTGCCAAATCAGCATCATACTTTATGAAAAAATATTGTATGATTCAACATCCAACAAAAGGCAAAGTACCATTTCATTTATATCCATTTCAAGAAGAAACTCTACAAGACTTTCAAGACAATGATAGGATGATAATACTTAAATCAAGACAGTTAGGTATATCAACATTGACAGCAAGATATTCATTATGGACAATATTATTTCATAATGATAAAAACATTCTAGTAGTAGCTATAGATCAAAACACATCTAAAAACTTAGTTACAAAAGTACACGTAATGTTTAATAACTTACCAACTTGGTTAAAGTTAAAAGCAGATGAAAGTAACAAATTATCAATCAGACTATCTAACGGATCACAAATCAAAGCAGTAGCAAGTTCAGGAACATCAGGACGGTCAGAAGCATTATCATTAGTAATTATAGATGAGGCTGCTTTCGTTGATAATGCTGAAGAATTGTGGGCATCACTACAACAAACACTTAGTACTGGTGGTAGAGGTATTATATTATCAACTCCTAATGGAACTGGTAACTTTTTTCATAAAACATGGATTAAAGCAGAAGCTAGTGGAGCACATAACAAATTTAAAACAAAAAGACTTCCATGGCAAGTACATCCAGAAAGAAACCAAGCTTGGAGAGACAGACAAGATGAGGAATTAGGAGTTAGATTAGCAGCACAAGAATGTGACTGTGACTTTTCAACATCTGGTAACACAGTAGTATCTCCAGAAATGATAGCATACTATGCACAAACTTATGTACAAGAGCCAATTGAAAAAAGAGGTTTTGATGGTAACTTTTGGGTATGGGAAATACCAGACTATTCAAAAAACTATATAATAGCAGCTGACGTTGCACGTGGAGATGGTAGTGACTATTCAGCATTTCACGTAATAGAAATTGAATCTTGTAGACAAGTAGCTGAATATGTTGGACAACTCACAACAAAGGATTATGGGAATATGTTAGTAGCAGTTGGCACTGAATATAATGATGCATTGCTTGTTGTTGAAAATGCTAATGTTGGTTGGGCTACATTACAACAAATTATAGAAAGGGGTTATAAGAACTTGTATTACACCTATAAAAACGATGTATTAGACTCAGACAAGTTTCTAACAAAAGGATATGATTTAACTAACAAATCTGACATGGTTGCTGGATTCACAATGAGTCAAAAAACAAGACCATTAGCAATTAGTAAAATGGAGTTGTATATCCGTGAAAAAAGTTGTATTATTAGAAGTAAACGATTAGTAGATGAACTATATGTGTTTATATGGAAAAATGCAAGAGCAGAAGCAGCGTCCGGATATAACGACGATTTGATTATGAGTTTTTGTGAAGGATTGTGGGTAAGAGACACAGCATTAAAGTTAAGACAAGCTGGAATAGAAATTAATAGAATGGCAGTAGCAAATATAAAATCAACAATATCTGTATACAACAGACCATCAGTAAGTAATGATCCATATAAAATGCATCTACCTGATGGTAATTCTGAAGATATTAACTGGCTTCTCTAATAACAAGACTATTTATAAAAAATAAAGTATAATGGCCGAAAACCAAACACTATTTAGCAGATTACGAAAATTATTTAGCACAGACGTTATAATACGTAATGTAGGTGGAAATCAACTAAAGGTTGTAGATACGTCTCACATACAGTCTAACGGCAATCTAAGCACAAATAGCAGAATAGACCGTTTTTCAAGAATGTTTACTGGCAAGACAGGATTCTCACATTCAGAAGGGCAATTACAATTATATACACGATTAGAATTGTTTCGTGACTATGAGGCAATGGATACAGATAGTATCATATCATCAGCTTTAGATATCTATGCAGATGAGTGTACAGCTAAAAACGAATTTGGTGATGTATTGACAATCAAAACTAGTAACGAAAGAGTTCAAAAGGTTTTACATAATCTGTTTTATGATATAATGAACGTAGAGTTCAATCTATGGCCATGGATTAGAAATGTTGTAAAGTATGGTGATTTTTTTCTATACTTAAACATATCAGAAAAATATGGCATTACTGGTATTGAACCAATATCTCCCTACGAAATGATAAGAGAAGAAGGCTTTGATCCAGCAAATCCACACATAGTACAATTTAAAAGAGATTACAGCTCAACTTCTTCAACGAAATATATAACATCATCTGATCCAGATGCTGACGTGTATGATAACTATGAGATTGCACATTTCCGATTACTAACAGATACAAACTATCTACCATACGGCCGTTCTATGATTGAACCAACTAGAAAAGTATGGAAGCAAATAACATTGATGGAAGATGCCATGCTAATCCATCGTATAATGAGAGCACCAGACAAACGGATATTTAAAATAGATATTGGAAATATACCACCAAGTGAAGTTGATTCGTTTATGGAAAATATGGTTAACAAAATGAAAAAAGTTCCATACATTGATCCACAAACAGGAGATTACAACTTGAAATACAACATGCAAAACCTACTAGAAGACTTTTATCTTCCGGTACGTGGAACTGAAAGTGGAACATCAATTGACACTTTAGCAGGTATTAATTTTGATAGTATTGCTGACATTGATTATTTAAAAAATAGACTATTAGGTTCTCTTAAAATACCAAAAGCTTATTTAGGATATGAAGAAGATACCACTGGTAAAGCAACCTTAGCATCACAAGATTTTCGTTTTGCAAGAACAATAGAACGTGTACAAAGAATTATTGCATCTGAACTGTATAAAATAGCTATTGTGCATTTGTATGCTCAAGGATTTAATGATGATGATTTAGTAGATTTTAGTTTAAGCTTAACCGCACCATCGTCAGTTTACGAAAAAGAAAAAGTTGAATTATGGACTAGTAAGGTGACTTTAGCTGGTGACATGGTTGAAAAGAAACTATTCAGCAGAACGTGGATATATGAAAACCTATTTAACCTATCAGAAGAGCAGTATTTAGAAGAACAAAACAAACTTGTTGAAGATGCCAAAGCTCAATTCAGATTAGAGCAAATTAAAACTGAAGGTAATGATCCTGTTAAAACAGGTCAATCATTTGGTACAGCACACGATATAGCAACATTGTATAAAGGAGATGGTGGCATTCCAAGAGGCTATGATGAAAAAAACAATGAAGCACCTATTGGAGGTTGGCCAGGAGCTGGAAGACCACCTGAGCCTGGAACACACGGAACACATGGACATCCTTTAGGATGGGATCCATTAGGTAATAAAGCTATTAGAAAGGTGTATGAAGGTTCAAAGAAAAGCTTAGATAGTTATGATAGTTTAATAAGAAGTATGAGTGTTTTGAAAAAAAGAGCATTAACTGAAACTTTTACAAAGAGTAATAACCAAGAACATGGTAATTTATTAGACGAAAGTAACATATTACCAGAAGAATAACAAACACACAGCATATTTATTGTTAGATATCTAGATGAAAAAATCAACACACTCCAAAATTAAAAACACAGCAATTCTGTTTGAATTACTGTCACGTCAAGTAGCAGCAGACACAATTAGTGGTGTTGAAGCTTCACCAGCTCTTACAATCATTAAGGAGTTTTTTAAAGCTGATTCAGCATTAGCAAAAGAACTTATGCTATACCAAACCCTACTTAAGGAAAAGTATAACAATACTGAAAAAGCAAACTACCTACTTAACACTATAATTAAACTGCGCAACAAGCTAAACTCCAATCAATTAAAAGAACAAAAGTATAAGTTGATTCGTGAAATTAAAAAACACTATAATCTAACTAATTTCTTTAAAACTAACCTTAGCGAGTACAAGATTTACGCATCAACTTATAGAGTGTTTGAAGGTGTAAGTGTTGCTAAAGTATCTGAAGTGGTGCAAAGTCGCTATACAATACTTGAACACTTAGTTAGAAAGCCTAAGAGCAAAATAAACGAAGAAAAAGGAACTGAAAGTTATCTATCACAAGACAGTGAAATACGATTATTAGCTTACAAATTAATGATTGATAAGTTTAATGAGAAGTATAATGATTTGTCTATCAAACAAAAGAACATACTAAAAGAATATATTAACAATATATCCAACACCACAGCTCTAAGAGATTTTATACTATTAGAAAGCAAATCACTAAACGTATCTATTAAGAAAGTTTTACCAAAAGTACAAGATAAAATTACTACTATCAAACTAAATGAAGTGTGTAATATGCTTACTAAATTGGAAAAAATTAAAACAATCAAAGAAGAGCATGTGTTGTCTTTATTACTTTACCACGAATTGCTAAAAGAATTAAAAAATGTCAAGTAATAAAATAACAAAAAAGGAATTAGAAGAGATAAAAGCTTATACAAAAAAGCAATCTATCAAACTAAAAAAAGAAGGCAGCACAACTGCTGGCATTCCTGGCTATTTAACTCCTGCAGCATTTACTGGTAAAGAGGATGGTGACGGTACAGATGCAATTGATCTAGAAGATGATCAATACGCATACTCAATAAAAGCATCAACTAAAAAGCCACATTTTATTAAATTGCACGAAGCAAGTTATAAAAACTTTAAAGAAGATGCAAATACTAATGAAATACAAAAAGTTAACAACAAGATATTAGAGGTTAGTAAAATGCTGAGAGAAATTTCAAGATCATTAGATCATAGCATTAAACTAAAACAAGAGTCTAAATTAGATAACACAAAATACTGGAAACGCACTAATGAAGCTATTTTAAAAATTAGCAGACGTTTAGCTGAAGTAACTAAAAAAGCTAACAAACTTGCAAATTTAAAAGAGTTAGCTATATCATCAGCAAAAGAAAAACTAATTAAGCTATTCAATAAAGCTGGAATACAAATTAATCCAGCAGACGTATTATCTACCAACAAAGGTACTGATAACTATGAGTTTGATTTTTACATAGATGGAGAGCCGTATGGCATAGATTGTATTAAAGATGAGGTTATGTACCAAGACATGAACAAAGAAGTTAGACTTGGTAATCTTAAACAAGAAGAAGAGCTTATTAAAAACATAGCACAAACATTTAAACCATGAACAAACAAGTAATAGTAGATTATATAGGTTCAATTCAATTCACACCAGAACAAATTAACGAATCAATTAACTCAAATCAGGGTAAATTGATTGTTAGTGGTGTAATGCAAAGAGGAAATTCTTTTAATCAAAATCAAAGAAAATATCCATTAGACGTATTAAAGCGTGAAGCTAATAAATATAAAAACACTTTTGTAGCTGAAAAAAGAGCTTTAGGAGAATTAGATCATCCAGAATCATCAGTAGTTAATTTAGCTAATGTATGTCACAATGTGGTTGATTTATGGTGGGATGGTAATGACTTAATGGGTAAAATAGAAATACTATCAACTCCATCAGGAAACATTGCAAAAGAGTTATTAAAAGCTGGTATCAGACTAGGGATTAGTTCTCGTGGTATGGGTAGTGTGAAAGAGTTAGGTGAAGGTAAAGTGGTTGTAGCAGATGATTTTGAAATCGTATGTTGGGACTTAGTATCTAATCCATCTACTCAAGGAGCTTTTATGGATAACCTTAATGAAGGTGTAAAAGGAACCACACAAACAAACAAATATTCAAAAATCAACTCACTTATTAGTGATATAATCTCAATAATGTAATTATGAAAGCAACAGAATTTAAAAAGCTAATCCGTGAAGAGGTTAGAAAAGTAGTAAATGAAGTAGACTATCCGCAAGCAAGCTATGCTCACATGAAGCCATTCGCTCAAGAGCTAGCACGATCACTTAAAGCTCTATATATGCTATACGATAAAATAGAGCAAAAAGGTCCTGCTAGCGAAGAACTTGCAGATGCATTGGATGCACTAGAAAGTTTGTCTTCTAGGATTAAAAATTAAACAAGCTAGATAATATGAAACTCAAGAAAATAAAAGAAAGTATTGACCGGAAGGTTGAACTAAACGAAAAAGCAGCATTCTTAGCTGAAGTAGAGCGCTTTAACGAATATGGTAGTAAAATCTATCGCACAAAGGAGTTGAAAGAAGCAGCTGCAGCAATTCATAAGATTGTAGAAAATGCTGAAAAAATAGCATTACAAGAAACTGAAGAGTGGTTTGATGAAGTGACTGTTAAACGTAACATGAAATCATTAAAATCTAACAATGAGCAGTTTATGAAAACTGTTAATGAAGTTAGTAAATTACAACAAAGATTAGAATCGTTATACGAAGAAATGGGCCATACCTTATCGCGTTATTATGAAATCCACTAAAAAAGTAAACTGGAATCGCATATCTAAGTCATTCAAGCAGTATTTAAAAGAAGCTGAAGAAGAAGCTCCTCCTGCTGAAGAAGAGGATGGAGACAATCCATTTGCAAATCCTACTAAAGGTGGAGATGAAGCTCCTGCAGCAGACGCAGCACCAGTAGATGATGCAGCTCCTGCAGATGATGCAGAAGGAAAAGAAGGAGAAGCGGCACCAGCTGCAGCTAAACCAGCAGGCATTCCAATAAAGTTTGATATTGATAAAGTAAAAAGATACAACACAGGAAAGTTCTTAAGTGATGCTGGTGTTGTAAAAAGTATTGATAAAAAAGGAATTATAGTAACCACACAACCTGATGGTGTAGACATACTTGTAAACTTTGACGACATATCAGAAAGCGTTAAAAGATTCTTTAAAACAAAAAAATAAAATATTTTTCTAAAAAATATATTTTGGTTATAAACGACATATTTATACTCAAATACACTATCCTTTTATATAGTGCTTAATTAACCGAATTTTATTATAGCTTTTTCAATAGCTATATGACAGTAGTCAAAAAAATCAAAAAAACAAAATGAACAAATTATTAAAAGACGCAATCGCTGACGCTAAAGCCGTACGTGAAACTGCTCTTGCTAATGCTAAGGTCGCTTTGGAAGAAGCTTTTGCACCAAAACTACAATCAATGTTATCTCACAAAATTAAAGAAGAGATGGAAGAGACTGAAGAAGAAGGTATGGAAGTGGAAAAATCTGAAGACGAAAAGCAAATGGAAGCAATGCAAAAAATGGCTGGAATCACAAATGATGAAGATCCAGACAATGAAGGTATGAAGAACTACATGGAAGATGAAGAAGAAATGGAAATGGATTCTGAAGAAGAAATGGAAATGGATTCTGAAGAAGAAATGGAAATGGATTCTGAAGATGAGTATTCTGATGAAGAAGAAATGGAAATGGATTCTGAAGAAGGTGAAGAAATATCTGATGAAGAATTAGAAGAGATTCTAAGAGAATTAGATAATGGTAGTGAAGATGAAATGGAAATGGATTCTGAAGAAGAAGTAGATTCTGAAGGAAAAATGAAAATGGAAATGAACTACGAAGGTGAGATGTCTGACGAAGATGAAGAGATCGACCTAGAAGAAATCATTGCAGCTTTAAGAGAAGAAGATGAAATGGAAATGGATTCTGAAGAAGAAGCTCCAGAAGCATCTGAAGAACTAGAAGAAGCTTATGGTGTAATCAAGTACTTACGTACTAAAATCAATGAAGTAAACTTACTTAATGCAAAATTATTGTATGTTAACAAATTGTTTAGAAAAGGTGAGTTAACTGAAACACAAAAAGTAAAAATTATTGAAACTTTTGATCGTGCTAAAAACGTACGTGAAGCTAAATTAATTTATGCTACATTGTCTGAATCAGTTAGTACTAAAAAAGCTAAACCTACAGCAACACCAAAAAGAAAAATGAATGAAGGATTTGCTTCAGCTCCGTCTAAGAAAACCCAAATCATTTCAGAAAGCAATGGCGTTTACAGTCGTTTCAAAACTCTAGTTGAGTATAACAACAAAAAATAATTATTTTAATTTAACTAAAACCAAACAAACAAACAAATGAATTTATTTGAAAACATGGGTAATGTAAATCGCGCTGACGAAGTGAAGCCGTTGATTACCAAATGGTCTAAAACAGGCCTAATGGAAGGTTTAAAAGGAGGTAATGAGAAATCAACCGTTGCAGTCCTTTTAGAAAACCAAGCAAAACAATTAGTAAAAGAAGGATCAGCTACTATGGCTGGTGGTTCTGGTGGTGGATTTGAACAATGGCATGGTGTTGCTTTACCTTTAGTACGTCGTATCTTCGCTGAGATCGCTGCTAAAGAATTTGTAAGCGTACAACCAATGAACTTGCCTTCAGGTCTAGTATTTTACTTAGACTTTAAATATGGTAACAGTAAAAAACCATTTGGATTTGATCCAACAGGACAAAACCAAACTGGTACTTTACAAGGTATTACTAACGCAGCTGGTGCTCCAACTGACGGTCTTTATGGTGCTGGTCGTTTTGGCTACTCTATAAACCCATTAACATCTGCTGCTTTTGCTACATCAGCATCAGTAACTGCAACTGACGTTAACTTTGACGGTGACTTCACAGCTTCTTTATCACAATACAGAAAAGTAAACTACGCTTTACCAACAGGCGCAGATATTTACGCTGTTAGAGGTTTTGCACCAGTATCAGCTAGTACAACTTTTACTGCAGGTACACAATACTATCCAGCATTCACAACCCTTATCCAAGGTACTACAGGATACACTGCTTCTTTCATCATTACTGGTAGTGCTTTAGGCGCAACTCATGGTGCAGTAAACTTAGCAATTAGCTATTCTGCTCAACCTACCAACGATGCTCGTAGTGATTTTGAAACTTCAGCTGGTCGTACATTAGACACTAACTTAAACATTCCTGAAATTGAATTGCAAATGCGTTCTATTCCAGTTACTGCTAAGACTCGTAAGTTAAAAGCAAGCTGGACTCCAGAATTTGCACAAGATTTGAATGCTTACCACTCAGTAGATGCTGAAGGTGAATTAACTGCTATGTTATCTGAATACGTTTCTATGGAAATTGATTTAGAAATTTTAGATATGTTAATCTCTGCTGCTGCTACAACTGAATATTGGTCAGCTAAAGTAGGTCAAGTTTTCAATGGTACAACTTTTGCAGCTGATACTAACGTAAATGGTCAAGCTTACATTCAAGGTACTTGGTTTGCAACTTTAGGAACTAAATTACAAAAAGTATCAAACAAGATTCACGCTAAAACTTTACGTGGTGGTGCTAATTTCTTAGTTTGTTCTCCTGACATCGCTACTATTCTAGAATCAATTCCAGGATATGCTGCTGACGGTGATGGAACTAAAATGAAATTTGCAATGGGTGTACAAAAAGTAGGTGCTTTAACTAGCCGTTATGATGTATACAAGAATCCATACATGCAAGAAAACACTGTATTAATGGGCTTCCGTGGTAGTCAATTCTTGGAAACTGGTGCAGTATATGCTCCATACATTCCATTAATGTTAACTCCATTAGTTTACGATCCAAATAACTTCATCCCACGTCGTGGTGTAATGACTCGTTATGCTAAGGTTGTAACTCGCCCCGAGTTTTACGGAAAAGTATATGTAGGTGACTTAAATCAATACTAATACTAACTTAATCTAACATTAAAAGCCTCATAGTAATATGGGGCTTTTTTGTTTTACACAACTATTTATATAAAATTGTTATATGACTGAACCTAAAAGAGAAAGAAAAGCTGAAATCAAAGCAATCAATGCAGTACAGCTGAATGAAGAACAAAAAGCTGCAAAAGCTTTAATAGTAGCAAATCAAATCGTTATAATAACAGGTAGAGCAGGATCAGGTAAGTCTCTAGTTTGTGCACAAGCCGCTTTAGATTTCCTTAAGAAAAAACAAGTTAGTTGCATCTATAACACTAGAGCAACAATCGAAGTAGGAAAAAGCCTTGGATTCTTACCAGGAGCATTAGGTGAAAAGTTTGATCCTTATATGGAAGCACTACTTGAAAACTTAAAGAAATGCTGTACGGATAAAGGAGAAGTAGCAAAACTAGTAGAAGCTGAAAAGATAAAAGCACTTCCAGTACAATTCATACGAGGCAAAACTATTGATGATGTATTAGTAGTTGAAGAAGCTCAAAATTTAACTAAATCTGAAATGTTAGCTATACTTACTCGTTTAGGTAAGAATGGTAAAATTATTATTAATGGAGATAATGAGCAGATGGACATTAAAACACCAACTGGTGAAATGAATGGATTATCCTATGCTATTGAGATATCAAAAAAGATTGAAGAGATTAAGTGGGTGAAACTAAAAGAAAACCACAGATCTGATTTAGTAGGTAAGATACTTGATTACGAGTACGGTAAATAAATAATAATAAGACTACTAGGAAGTCTTTTAATACAAACGTTAACTATTTATATGTAAAGTCAATACCTATGAACATTACAATCTGGCCAGGATCAAGCAGCTTTGCAGCATTATCTGCATCTTATTATACTGGATCTAGTACAATTCGACCAACTCCATTTGGCTACTATGATGGTGACGCAACATTCAAATTAGAAGCTGATAAAGTGGCAGATTGGTGTGCTAAAAGACTTGGTTATCCAATAATGGATGTAGAACTACAAGATCTTAATTTATTTGCTGCTTTTGAAGAAGCTGTAACTGAATTTAGTACTTTAGTCAATATGAACAACGCTAAAGATTACATGCTTACGTTAGTTGGAACACCAACCAGTAATCAGTTAAGTGGTAGAGCTATCTCAACTAATATGGGTAGAACTATTGAGTTAGCAAAAAACTATGGTAATGAGTCTGGTGCTGGAGGGAATGTTGATTATAAAAAAGGGTATATAAACGTAACAGCTTTAACTCAATCTTATGATTTAGCAGACTGGGCACTTAGTCAAAGCATATCTGGTGGTATAGAGATAAAAAGAGTCTATCATGAAGCAGCACCAGCTATAACAAGGTATTTTGATCCATATGTAGGAACAGGTGGCGGTACACAACAACAATTAGATAGTTTTGGATGGGGTTCATACTCACCTGCAGTATCTTTTCTTGTAATGCCAATTTTTGAAGATTTGTTGCGTATGCAAGCAATTGAGTTGAATGATCATATTAGAAAATCAGCATATACTTTTAAACTAGTAAATAACAAAGTAACTTTTTTTCCAATACCAACAGTTGATACTATAGTTTGGTTTGAGTATGTTAAGCTAACAGAAAGAAACAATCCACTAAAATATCCAACAGGATCTATTAGTGATTTGAGTAATGTACCATATAGCAGAATACAATTTACTAATATCAAAGACATTGGTATACAGTGGATATACAAATACACATTAGCACTATCAAAAGAAATGTTAGGATTAATTCGCAGCAAGTACAGCACTGTACCTATTCCAGGATCAGAAGCAACTTTAAATGGAACTGATTTAATTGCACAAGGACGTGAAGATAAAACAACACTTACAACCGACTTAAAAGAATTACTACAGAGTATGACTAGACAAGGTCAAATGGAACAGGAAACAATAATAGCAACATCTTTATCAACACAGTTATCTAAAGTACCACTTTATATTTATATTAAATAACATGTGTGCATTATTTGGATCATCTCGAGATATTAGTTTTATAAAAAAAGTTAATAGGGAGTTGTTAGACAATGTCATACAGCAAGAAGTAGATTACTATAAATATTATTTACCAGAAACTAAAGGTAAAGATACCGATAACGTATATGGTGAAGCATCTGCACAAAAAACATACTACACAGCAACTAGATTAACTTGTTTATTAACAAGAGGCGATCAAGAATACGTACAAGATGACCAATTTGGTATTGATGTAACACAGCTAATGACTTTTGGTTTCTTAAAACCAAAGTTAAGAGAAATAAACTTAGTACCAAATGCTGGAGATATTGTGGAAGTAAGAGGTGCTTATTATGAAATTGATCAAGTTAATGAAAATCAATTTGTATTAGGTAAAGATGGTGATTATGGAAAAAGTGTAGGATCTGAGTTTGGTGAAAGCTTAAGTATTGTTTGTGTGGCACACTATACAAGAGTAACAAGATTGCAAATTGTAAAAAGTAGATATTAATGTACACTAGAAAAAAGACACCTAAAACACAATATGAACTCAGTAAGGGTAATGAAAACCATGAGTTTGATCGTGCTAATGATGTTCGTAGAGATGACGATACTTTAAAACCATTGTCTATTGGTCTTTATGACATGGACTATGCCATTAAGTATTACTTTGAAGAAATCATTAAACCAGAAATAGAAGAGTTTGGTGTAAAAGTAAAAGTACCAGTAATGTACGGTTCTCCAGAAAAATGGAAAAATGTACAGGCTGATGGGTATTTCAGAGATAAAAACGGTAAAATACAATCACCACTTATTGCTTATAAAAGAACTGGTGTAACCAAAAATAGAACATTAACTAGTAAGATTGATGCTAACTTTCCTACTCTATATTACTCACAAGAAGTCAAATACAATCAGATAAACAAGTATGATCAATTTAGCATTTTAACGAACTCTAAGCCAATCAAAACATATATCAATACAGTAGTGCCAGACTTTGTTGACATTACTTATGATGTAATTATATGGACTGATTATATTGAAAGTATGAACAACATATTAGAAAGTGTTATATATACTGAAGGTACTTATTGGTTCCC
>Ga0181349_1000854_pt1 | contig 12964 bp, 18 predicted proteins | sample Su13VDMM110SD_FD_130106 | JGI IMG/M metagenome (GOLD analysis project Ga0181349, IMG submission 130106) | Freshwater viral communities from Lake Michigan, USA - Su13.VD.MM110.S.D | ecosystem: Environmental > Aquatic > Freshwater > Lake | place: USA: Michigan | collected 2013-07-16 | reverse complement strand
TTTTCTAGATCCAAATATAAGAATCCAAATGTATCAAGAAATATTGTTCCATTTGAATTTTTTATAAACTGGAATGTACCTATCATCTTATGTGAAGGTCCATTTGATATGATGGCTATTAAACGTAATGTAATACCTCTTTTAGGTAAAAACATCCAAGATAAACTAAAGAAAAAACTTGTCACTTCACAAGTACAAAAAATATATATAGCATTAGATAAAGATGCTATTAAACAAGCTCTTTCATTTTGTGAGGATTTATTAAATGAAGGAAAAGAAGTTTATTTAGTAGAGTTAAAAGATAAAGATCCAAGTGAAATGGGTTTTGAAAATTTTACTAAGTTAATCCAAGCAACCCAACCATTAACATTCTCAAACTTATTTGAGAAAAAACTAGAACTAGTATGATAGAAAAAAATGTTCATGTCTATAAAAAAAGTGTTACTCGTATTTTAGATATAGACCCCACATCTAAAAGAGTTAGTATTTTAGATAATCGATTTTATAGTCGAAACCAAGACTACTACCCTTCAGTAACAAGCATATTACAGTTTATGCCTAAAGGTAAGTTTTTTGAAACTTGGCTTAAAGATGTAGGACATAATGCTGATGTTATAGCTAGAAAAGCAGCAGATGAAGGTACACAAGTACATGATGCTATTGAAAAGTATCTTAAAGGAGAAAAAATACAATGGTTAAATGAAGAAGGATATTCTAATTATTCAATGGATGTTTGGAAATTAATTCTTAAATTTCATGATTTTTGGACTACATATAAACCTACTTTAATTGAAAGCGAAATCCACCTATTCTCAGATCAATATAAATACGCAGGAACATGCGATTTAGTTGTTGAAATTGATGGAGTAAGATGGTTATTAGATATTAAAACTTCAAATTCAATCCATACATCTATGGATTTACAATTAGCTGCTTATGCTCAAGCATGGAATGAGACATTTGAAGAAAAAATAGAAAAAACAGGCATTATTTGGTTAAAATCTTCTAAACGTGGTGAAGGAAAAGGAGATAAAATTCAAGGTAAAGGATGGGAGATATATGAACCAACACGTACCTTTGAAGAAAATTTAAAATTATTTAATTCTATACATGAATTATTTAAACTTGAATATCCTAATCCAAAACCATCTTCTGAGCAATTTCCTATTGAAATTCAACTAGACCCTAATATTTATGAGAAAACTCAAGAATGATTTCTTTAATAAAGCTATTACGTGAAGTTCTCGTTGATGAAGGTGGCAATGTATTTGGAACAACATCCTCAATAAAAAAAGAATATATCTTACCTACATTAGATTTATTTACTAAAGAGTTAAAACGTATTTATCCTAAAGTAAATTTTAAATTTGAATCCTTAGGATCAGTAGGTAAAAAAGATGAGTCTGGGGATATAGACTTAGGTATGAGTATTGATAATTTTATAGGACCACAAAATAAACCTCTTTTATCAAATTGGAATATTGATCCTAAAGAATTTCAAGTTACCTATGACACTATAAGAAAAAAAGCTAAAACAGCTACAGAATTACAAAGTACTTTACGAGCTATACTTCAATTAATAGCAGTTGATATAGAAAATAAATCTCAACTTATTACTACTGATTCTAAATCAGCTGGAAGTGGATCTATATTTTGCACATTTCCTCAATATGATAAAGATGGGAATAAAGTAGAAGATAAAACAGTTCAAATTGATATTAATGTAGGTAATATTGATTGGCTTAAGTTTAGTTATTATTCTAATACTTATAAGGATAATGTTAAAGGTCTTCATAGAACCCAATTAATGGTAGCTTTATTTCAAGCAGCAGGAATGACTTTTAGTCATGGTGCTGGAGTTAAATCAAAAGATACTGGAGAAATGATTGCCTCTAATCCTCAAGAAGCTATAGAAGCTTTAAATAAAGCATATAATATTAAATTAACCCCGGATGTAGTTAATGATTATTTTGAGTTAATAAGTTACCTTGAAAAAAATATTAGTAGAGATAAATATAATCAAGTTTTAGATATATATTTGAAAATTCTTGATTCTACTAGAGCTGATATACCTACTAATCTTCAAGATTATTGGATTGAAAACCAAACCAGACTTGGACTTAAAGGCAAATTCCTCCCAGATAACTCTAGTTTAACTAAATATAAAGTAGCATAATGTCAGGATCAGCAGGTGGAAATAGAATACCTAGAGAAGCAGTACAATCTACTGTTGATAATTATATAGATAAAGTTTTATCTAAATTCCCTGGATTTAAACAAGCTAAAGTAACAGGTTCATATAATACAGGAACTAAAAAAGACTTTGGAGATATTGACTTAGTTGTACAATTAGAAGGTGTAGATAAAAAATTAATTAAGCAAGAACTAGCTAAATTCTTTAGCTCACTACCAGATTCAATAATAGTACCATTTAAGAGTGAAAAATATAGTGGTAAAAAGTTTATGAATACTGGGGAATTAGTAACTATATTATATCCAATAAGTGGTTACCCTGGTCAATTTGTTCAAATAGATAATATTGTATCTATTAGTGAAGAAGAATCAACATTTAAAAATACATTCTTAGACTACCCAGCTGAAATTCAAGGTTTACTTTTAGGTTTAGCTAAAGTAATATGTCTTGAAGAGGACCCTAAAGAAATATTTAAACGTCTAGGTATCACTAATGTTCCTGAACTTGGACCAAACCAAGAATATGAATTTAATCTTTCTAGTTCAAGGTTAACTTTACGTATAGTCACTTTAGATAATTTTAAAGAAATAGGTCGTACTGAAGTTTGGGAAAGTTCTAATTGGAGTAAAATAAAACTCCTTTTTAAAGACTATAGCATAGACTCAGATTTCCCTACTTTACTTTCAGATTTATCTAAAAAATTAACAAATTCTAGATCTAAAAATAGAGTAAAAGGTATATTTAAATCTATGGTATCCATTAAAAGTGGAGAAGTAAATACACCTAAAGGAGATAATAAACAAAAAGCATTAGATAGTGTTGATAGTTTATTAGAAAATAAACCATTTAAACCTATAGTAAAATCCTTAATTAAAGACTTACTCCCAGAAAATTTTGAATTACCTAAACAAACAATAGCTTTATATGGTGGTAAATTTAAACCCCCTCATAAAGGACATTTAGAAGCAGTTAAATCTTTAATGAATAAAGCAGATGAAATAGTTATTATTATTTCTCCTAAAGAACATGAAGGTATCACCGCTAAACAAAGTTTAAATATTTGGAATAATCTTTTTATTCCAAAATTAGGTTTAGAAAAAGTAAGAGCAGTTATCGCTTCATCTCCTTCTCCAATTACTCAAACATTAGATACTATTGAAGCTGATCAAGATACTTCTTATTTAGCTGTATATGGTAAAGGAGAAGAAAGTAAATATAAAAATGTAGGTATAGATCCTAGATATAAAAATAGTAAAGCTGAAGATGTAGGGGCATTTCAAAATGATAATGTTGACATTAGTGCTACAGGGTTAAGAGCAGCATTATCTAATAATAAAGATATTACCCCATGGATGCCAGATGGAATTACTTCAAATGAATATAAACAAGCATTAGGTTTAGATATTATTGATGAACGTGTTTATAGAGATGAATTACCTAGAATTGATAGATATGCTGATAGAGCTTTAGCTCCTAAAATTGATATAGAAATTTCTAGACATTTTGGAGACCAAGTTAATCTTGACAGAAACCGCCCAGAAATAGAACCTGAAGAATTATATAATTTTTTCACTAAATTATCTAATAAAAAAGATCAATTAGCTAGTTTATTAGATAAAGATGAAGTAGTAGCAACAGATTCAACTTCAAATATTAATATTCCTTTTGTTAAGGTAGGATCTTTAAAAGATAAAATAGTAGCTAAAGCTAAAACAATTATGCGTAAGCGTAATTATCAAACTTCAAATCCTAAGTTAGTATTTGAAAAAACCCAAGGTGATAGTATAATTTGTGATAATTGTAATTGGACATGGAAAATAGAAGATGGAGGAAATGATTTGTATATCTGTCACAAATGCGGACATGATAATACTCCTCAACAATCTTCTTCTAATAATTTCTTTGAACCACTACAAAACCAAGATTTAGCCCTCAACACATCTTCAGAATCATCTAGAGTTGATTATTATAAAGATCATATTAAAAATATAGTACCATCTGATTTTAAAGTTGATAAACATAAAGATAAAATTGTGGTGTCTAATATTACTAAAAAAGGATTAGAGCATAATAAAGAATTTAAAGATAAATTAGTATCTTTAACAATATTTATGATGGATAATGATTTAAATATTGAACCATTACCTAATATTAATTTTATTGAAGATGATAAAGAAAATGCTGTTAATATATTAGGACGTACAGCTCATTATGACCCAAACCAAAAATGTATCACTTTATACACTTATGGTCGCCATCCAAAAGATGTATTACGCTCATATGCTCATGAGATGATCCATCATAAACAAAATTTAGAAGATCGCATTCATGGTATTCAAGGTCAAAATGTCAATGAAGATGATTATTTAAAAGAATTAGAAATTGAAGCTTACAGAGATGGAAATATGTATTTCCGTAGCTGGGAGAATTCAACTAAAAAATAAAATATGCCAGATAATGTTTTAAAAAAAGAGTTCCAACAGAAGGATGTACAACGCCTCCGTAACCTAATGACAGGTAAATACGGGGAAAAAGCGTCTGTCGGAACTGGTTATACTAAACAACAAGAGTTTCATGAAGAAGGAGATATCTGGGAAGTTGATGGTCGTCAATGGACTATCAAAAACGGAATCAAACAAAATATTACTAAATTAGATAAAGCAAAAGAATCAATTAATTTGCCGCTTTTTTGTCCTTGTTGTAGTAACATCATGAAAAAGCAAAATGATAAGTTATTTTATCTTCAATATAAAAGATGTTTTGATTGTCAAATAGACTTTGAAACAGAGTTAAAAATTAAAGGTTTATGGAGCGATTATGAGAAACACATTGTCAATTCAGATATAGATGGAATCATAAATGATTTTAATATTTGGATTGATGAAGAAATAAGTGAGTCCAATACTTCATATATCACTGAAGCCGGAGATGTAGAGCGTTGGGTTGGTTCTTCAAAGCAAAAGTTGCTAGAAAATAAAGAAGAAACAATTAAATACCTACAAAGCTTAAAAAAATGAGTGAAATTCAAATTATTGTTCCGATCATTATTGCATTGACAACTTCAATTTTTGGTCCGTTACTAGTAAAATGGGTTGAAAAAAAATTTATCAATAAACTCAACAATGATCCTTTAAGAGATGCTATACAGCATAATGAAATAATTGAGCAACAACTTGACGCTATCTTACAAGAAATAGATTGTGACCAAATTTATATTGCCCAATTCCATAATGGTGGTCATTTTTACCCCACAGGCAAATCCATCCAAAAATTCTCAGTGTTTTATGAAATTACTACCCCAGACACTAATTCATTAAAAACATTATTCCAAAACATTCCTGTGTCGTTATTTAGTAAACAATTTTCTCTTTTATATGAAAAAGGAGAAATTATTATTGAAGATATGAATACTGGACCTACATACGGTCTTGATTTATATCAAGCTGATGGCCCAGGTTGCAAATCAGTCTATTTATTTGCTATTAAAGGCTTAGATAATAGGATAATTGGAATTATGGGAGTACATTATGTTAATAAAAAACATAAGTTTACTCAAAATGAGTGGATATTTATACGCCAGAAAATAGGTGCTATTGGTAACCTAATGGCTAATTATTTAACAAATAAAAAATCATAATAATGGAGTTTTCAAAATTTGTTTCATATTTGTTCCACTCAAGAACACAAACCCACATTTTTCATCTTCAGACACCATCATATGCTGAACATATAGCTTTACAAGCTTATTATGAAGGTATTGTGCTTTTAATTGATGGTTTAGTAGAATCATATCAAGGTAAAAATGGTATTATAACTGACTATACTAATTTTAATTTAAGTCAATACCAAAGTAAAGAACAAGTTATAGCTTACCTTGAAACATTATGTGAAGCAGCTTATCAAGCTTACGAAATAGTAGAGGATAGTTATTTACAAAACCAAATTGATACTATAACTGAGTTAATTAAATCAACTACATATAAACTTTCTTATTTACAATAACATGACATACAGATATAAATTAGTTAAAGAAAATCTCCCTGGAGCAGAAGATATAGAATTATTTATAGATACATACACATTAGACGCTATACCAGAATTAGGTTTCCCAAACGGTCTTTCCCTTAGAGATTTAGTAGATGATTATGTTAGAATGTATCCTGCAGGATCACAAATGAGTGATGATGCAGAAATGATCATTCAACTATCTTTAGAATTTAATGGTTTTGATGAAGATGATATAGATGAATATATGAATAATCTTGATAGATTAAGAATTGCTAATTTAAATGAAGGTGAAGATCCTATACAAAAATATCTTACAGCTCTTTTAAATAAACTTAAAAGTGATCAATCACCTGAAGAAAAAGCCCAAGACGCTGAAAATGCTCGTAAAGGCAATACTTTTAAAGATATGGAAGTAGAAGGTAGAAAAAATTTAGCTTTAGAAGTTATATCTAGACTTAAAAATTATTAATATTTATCATAAATTATCATAAATGGATAAAAAACTACGGACTTTAATAAGTCAACTCATCAATGAAGAGTTTTCTCTTATAGAGAAAAAACTTAAAAAAGATGAAGCCCCATCTGAAGAAGATATTGAATTAGATCTAGAACCAGCAGCCTCAAAAGAAGAACCTATAGAACCTTCAACAGAACCTGCGCCTGATCAAGGAATGGACTTAACTACTAGTGGAGACTCAACTGAAAAACGTATTGGACAACTCTTACAACAAGCTCTAGAAGCAGCAAGAGAAATGCCAGACAGTGAAAATAAAACCAAACTAGTAAGACAAATTGGAAATACAGCTCTATTTTTCCTGAAGACACAAATCCCAGGGACTGGAGACCAAGTATAATTTATATTAATTTAAAATCAATAAAATCTATGACTACTCAAGAGTTATTTGAACAAATGCAAGGTTTATGGAACGAGTTTTCAGCTGAACACTCTAAAACGTCTAAGGCTGCTCATGGTAGAGCCCGTAAGACAGTTGGTGACTTAAAAAAGTTAGTGACTGAATACCGTAAGGCTTCTGTCGCGGAAGACAAAGCAAAGTAATGAACCGCAATAAGTTATAAGGGGGGATGACCCCCTTATTCTTATTTAAAATTATTTAATAATGCCGTACAAAAGAAAAGGTAAGTGTATATTCAACAAAGAAACAGGTGAAAAAAAAGGCTGTTCTACTACTGTTGGTAAAGCTAAAGCTCATATGAGAGCCTTATACGCCGCTGAAAAAGGCACTATTAAAGAAGAATCAAGTAAATTATCTCAAGCTATTCAAGATAGAGCTGAAGATATTTATCAAGCGATGAAAAAATCAGCTGGGAGAAATGCGGCTAAAAGATATGGAGCAGATGCTGAAGATGTACTACGTGGTAGAGCAGTAAATATAGCTAAAAAACAAGTTAAAATGAAAAACACAGATCGTCTTAAAGAAATTATTACAAAAAAATTAAGTAAGAAAAAAAATAAAGAATTTCCTGATTTAACTGGTGATGGTAAAGTAACTAAAGCTGATATTTTAAAAGGTCGTGGAGTTGAATTAAAAGAAGAACTTGATTATGAAGGTGAAATGGCTAAATCTGAACTCCGTAATATCATCCAAAACGCTCAAGAACTAATGAACTCTTTAGATGATGACACTCAGTTAGAAGCTTGGGTTCAAAGTAAACTTACTAAAGCCAATGACTACCTAAATTCAGTAACACAATATTTAGGTTATCAAAACACTAAAAAAGGTCCAACAGACGAAAAATTAGAATACACTATAGGTGATGGCAAATAAACAAGAATTAATAAATAAAATTCAAACCATAGCTAGACGAGTATATTCTACTAAGGTTAAAGATAGTACTTTGGGTGTCACATCTGATGATGTTGATTTTGATAAAGAAACATATCCTGTTTTAACTAAATTTCCTATATTAAAAAAAGTTGTAGCAGATTTATTAACAGATCAATTTGAAATGTTTATATCTGATATACAGTGGGTAGCTCCACGTCCTACAACATTTAAAATTATTTTAGCTAATGGACAGTTCTTTTATTTTATATACACTGAAAGATCATGGATTGCTCAAGTAGAAGGTAAAAAATATTATCTTTTAAATATAAATGAAGAAGAACATGCTGCTGAGTCTATAGCTCGTATATTAAGATACGGTAGTAAAACAGAACCTGAAAAAGCAGAAATGCCTGCTGACAGTGGAGAAACACCACCTGCAGATGAAACTATACCAGAAGAAACCCCAACTGAAGAAACATCTCCTTCTCCTGAAGGTGGAGAAGAAGTACCTGAAGAAATACCAGCTTAATTCTATTAACATGCATATATTTGACCAGTTTTTAAATAATATATCTTATAAATTTAATAAGGGTTATCCTGATATAAAAAACCCAAAAGATATAGTTTTACTTAGAAAATCAATAATAGAAGTATTAGGTTTAACAGAAGAAGAAAATTATGATGATCAAATTTTACAACTTCTCGCTGATTTATCTGATGATGAAGCTAAGAAAAAAGTAATAACTTATCTATCTAAAGTTAATAAAAAAGAAGATAAAAATGATGATAAATTAGAAGAAAATATAATTGAACATCTTAAAGAAAAAAATATAGAAGGTAGTGTTGTTGATTCAATTTTATTTAGACTTACCAAAACTAACCAATTACAACAATTTTCAGACTATTTAGATAAACCTACTATTACTCATTCTGATTTATTAAAAAATAATAATCTAAATACTCTATTTGAAAGTATACCTCTTAGCCCACCATTAAAATCTCAGATTATTAATACATCAGGAGCTTTAGGTAATATTACTTTTGGTAAAGGAGAATTAGCAGTAATTATATTTTTAAAAGGAGCAGTTAAGTTTAAAAGTAAAGAACAAAAAGGTGATGTTGAAATAGGAGGGCATGTATTAGAATTAAAACAAGATAAATTTATTGTTGCTCCTACATCTTATATAAATCGAGCTTCAAAATTAGATCTTTTTAAAGGTACTAAATCTAAAGAATTTATTAAAAAATATAACATAGATTTAACAGCTAGAACACCATGGCCTTCACTTATAGTTCAAGCTAATCCTACAAAAGAAGAAGTAAAAGAAGTTTTAGCTGAATTATACCCTGGATTAGAAATTAATATAAACATATCAAGTGCTGAGGCTTTAAATACATCTATAGGTTTAGCATTAGCTAAAGAATATTTAATTGATAAAGATTTATTTCTTATAAGTAAACAATTCAACTATATTTGTGTTGAAAATTATAATATGTTTGAAAAAGGAATTAAATCTGGTCTTATAAAATTTCAATTAGCCTCAGATATTGTACCTAGATGCTATATAGAATAATAATACAAAAATCATGAAACAACGCCTCCTAGAAATAATTAAAAAAGTACTAACAGAACAACCTAAAAAGAAAAAATGTGGTTGTGGTTGTGATAAATGTACTGATGCTCCTATGTTAAATGAGTCTAAACAATATAGTATGCCTATATCGGAAAACATGCGTTATCATTTGGATAAACAAATACCTATCCATGATAACACATTCTCCCCTGGCTCTAAAGCTCACATTGATTTAATCCATGAAGCTCGCCTACTATGGAAAAAAGGAGTTATTGAATTACAAGGTAAAGACAAAATATTATTTGAAACTACAGACTTAGGTCGTTTTGGAATATATGAGGGTGAGGTAGTTCCACTTGATTTACCTTTAATAGAAACATTAACTGAAGCTGAATACCAAGGACGTAATGTTCAATTAGGTAAACCAATGCAAGGTGATGTTAAAAAGTTTAAAGTATATGTTAAAAATGCTAAAGGTAAAGTTGTAAAAGTTAACTTTGGATTTGGTGGAAAATCAGCTAAAGGTAAAAGAATGGTAATTAAGGATAAAAATCCAAAACGCCGCGCTGCTTTTAGAGCTAGACATAATTGTGAAAACCCTGGACCACGTTGGAAAGCACGTTATTGGTCTTGTAGAAAGTGGTAATATGATTAAATTAATAAACATATTAAAAGAAATATTATCAGAAAGTGACCCTAAAGTAGGTACAGGTAAAAAACCTAAAGGATCTGGCCGTCGTTTATACACAGATGAAAATCCAAAAGATACTGTATCCATTAAGTTTAAAACTAAAGAAGATATAGTTGATACATTAAATAAAGATTCATTTAAATCTAAACCACATAATCGCCAATCACAAATTATTAATTTAATCCATCAACGTGTTAGAGCAGCATATGGTAAAGCAAAAGACCCTGAAGTAAAATCTAGGTTAAAACGTGCTTTAGATTATATTGAAAAACGCAAAGAATCATCTAAAAAGAAAACAGAACGTTTAAATAAACTTAAAGAAGATATACTTACAGAAAAATGTTGGAAAGGATATACTCAAAAAGGTATGAAAACAATGTTTGGTAAAAAATATCCAAATTGTGTAAAAAAAACAAAGAAATGATAAAATTAATAAACATACTAAGCGAAGCGAATACAAAGAAGTGCCCATCTGCTACCCAAAACATAGAATTGAATCTTCAAAATAGACAAACAGCTATTAAAAATCAAGGATATGGCCCTCTAAATCCAGAGGAACCTAATGAAAAATTTTGGTCTAAAAAAGCTGAAATGTGGCAACTAGATGATATAGAAGAAGCTAAGTCATCTCTTTGTGGTAATTGTGCTGCTTTTGATATAACTAAAAAAACTTTAAATTGTATCGCTAAAGGAATAGGTAATGATGAAGGATCAGAAGATCCATTTGATGTAATTGAAGCTGGTAAGTTAGGATATTGTAGATTTTTAAAATTTAAATGTGCTGCTGCTCGAACTTGTGATGCTTGGGTTACAGGCGGCCCTATTACAGATAAGAAAAAATGAAACTCACACATCTAATAAAACAACTCCTTAAGGAGCAAAAGAAAAAAGCTGACCGATGCAAACGCATTGCTGATCGTAAGTACGATAAACCTTCTGCTTACAAATCAGGATCAATTGTTAGGTGTCGTCAAGGTAAAATCTGGAAAGATTTAAAAGAAGAAGAATATACTCAAGAAGAAAACCTAGATCCTGGTACGTTTAAAGATACTGGACGAGCAGGTAAATATGGCTCTGGTTATAGTGAGTATAAAAAATTAAAAGAAATTATTAGAAAAGTTATACAAGAAGATGAATCACTTCATAAATGGTTTAAACGTTCTGGTCCTAAAGGTAAAGAAAAAGGATGGGTAGACTGCAATGCACCTGATGGAAAAGGTGGATATAAATCTTGTGGTAGAAAAAAAGGAGAAAAACGTGCTAAATACCCTGCTTGTAGACCCACTCCTGCTGGATGTAAAAAGAAAGGCAAAGGTAAAACTTGGGGTAAAACAAAATGATAAAATTAACAGACATATTAAAAGAATATACTCTTAATACTACTTTGAATCCTAATGTTTGGGTTAATGGAAAAATTAAACCTAAATTATTAAACGCTTTAATTAAAATAGCTCAAAAGTTTTATAAAGATCTTGATATAACAGCCCCATTAAAAGATATTATTTTAACAGGCAGTTCTGCTAATTACAATTGGACTAAATATAGCGATATAGATCTCCATTTACTTATTGATTTCTCTAACTTAAATGACCCAGACATATCTAAAAAATATTTTGATAGTAAAAAAGATGAATTTAATGAGAAATATAATTTAAAATATAAAACTCAACCTATTGAAGTCTATGTTCAAGATATTAATCAACCTCATGCTGCTTTAGGCATATATTCTTTATTAAATCAAAGTTGGATAAAAGAACCTCAACGAGAAGATATAGATATACCTGATTCTGAGATTGATAAGAAAGCTCAACCATTAATAGATAAAATTGATGATTTAATTAATGATAGATCAACTACAATTAAAGACATAAAAGATTTAAAATCTAAAATTAAACAATTTAGACAAACAGGTTTAACTAATAATGGTGAATACTCATTAGAAAACTTAGCATTTAAGAAATTAAGATATAATGGTTATTTAGAAAAACTAAAAGATTTAGAAAAAGAAATTGAAATTAAATCTTTTAATTTATAAGTAAATCTAAAAAATGATTAAACTAACTAATATATTAAAAGAAATATTATTAATTTCCCTAAATCAACCTATATTTATACCAAAAGGCGAATGGCATAGAGTCATTAAGGGAGAAGGTATTTTAATTCTTAAAATTAATAAGCAGTGAAGAATATACATAAGTTTATAAAATATGTTGTGGATAATTGGAATTATCCTTTAAATGAAGATGAAATAAAGCTTGATAGAAACAAACAAAAGTTTTTTGATAAATTTAAAGATGAAGCTGACACTTATAATATTGATATTGACGATGATACTTTAAAAAAGTATATCATTGACTTTGATAGAATTAAAAATTCTCCTGATGTAACCATTAAAGACTTAGGTGATCCTCGAGTTAGTCTTAAACAACTTATTAGATGGATTAATACTAGCAGTAAAGCCCCAAACACTGCAGAAAAAGAAATAGAACAAAATCCTGATGTTATATACCAAAGTGAAGATGGTAATTTTGTTATATATGATGGTAGTAAAAATGATAGGTGTGTAACATTTGGAGCTGGTGAAAAATGGTGCATAACTAGAGGTGCTTTTAGCTCATACAGATATAGTGAAGAAAGAGGCTTTCCAGTTTTTTATTTAGCTAGAAATAAATCTTTACCTAAAGAGGATAAATTAAGTTTTGTAGCTATA
>Ga0181349_1000851_pt1 | contig 12980 bp, 14 predicted proteins | sample Su13VDMM110SD_FD_130106 | JGI IMG/M metagenome (GOLD analysis project Ga0181349, IMG submission 130106) | Freshwater viral communities from Lake Michigan, USA - Su13.VD.MM110.S.D | ecosystem: Environmental > Aquatic > Freshwater > Lake | place: USA: Michigan | collected 2013-07-16 | reverse complement strand
GTGCCGTCAAGACCGGCGACGCGGCGTATTCGCTGTACCGCATCGCAGGTTAATTGGTTTGCCCCGGCTACGGTCGGGGCAACCTTTTCAGGAGAAAACCAATGTCTAATACAAAATCTATTGGCGTTGCCTTCCTCGACCAAGATATTATTGGCGCACAATATATTTTGGCTGACGAACAAATCGGCTACACCGCCGCGGCGCAAGGTACGGTTACGCAGGCTACCAGCAAGTCTACTGGCGTCACGCTGAACAAACCAGCAGGCGTTATCACAATGAACAACGCGTCTTTGGCTACTGCCACTAATGCTACGTTTACGCTGACTAACAGCTTCATTTCTGCAAATGATACTGTTATTCTAACCCTTGCGGGTGGTCAAACAACCCCCGGATCATACAACGTGTTTGCTAATGCGCTGGCTGCTGGCTCTGTCAGCATCACACTACGTAACATTTCTGGCGGTACGCTGTCAGAAGCAGTAGTGATTAACTTTGCAGTCATTCACTGTTCGTAATTAATTTGGGCGGCTTTCGGGCCGTCCATTTTTAAAGGTTTTATATGGCTGTCATCTATCTTGTTCACGATGTCCACGGGGCAAAAGTTGCTATCTCAGAAGAAGAAGCGATTTATGATGAAGATTTTGGCTGGGAACGCTATAATCCTGACGAGCCTGTAAAGGAGTCAGTCAACGAAATGCCGGCGCGCAATGGTCGCCGCCGCACAACGCAGAAGGTTTAACCAATGGAAACTGCCGGCGACATAATTAACGGTTCGCTTAGACTGCTAGGTGTTCTGGCAGAAGGCGAAGTCCCATCGGCAGAAACGTCGCAGGACGCACTGCGCGCCATGAACCAGATGATTGATAGCTGGAACACAGAGCGCCTGTCCGTCTTCTCGACACAAGACCAAGTGTTTACATGGCCGTCAGGTCAACTTTCGCGCACGCTGGGGCCAACAGGTAACTTTGTAGGCAACCGCCCTGTGCTGCTGGATGACAGCACGTATTTCAAAGACCCCGGTACTGGCGTCAGCTACGGCATCAAATTTATCAACCAGCAGCAGTATAATGGTATCGCGGTCAAGACCGTCACATCGACATACCCGCAAGTCATCTTCATCAACATGACGTTCCCCGACATTGAGATGTACATCTATCCAAAGCCTACACGCGATCTGGAATGGCATTTTATTTCTGTTGAAGAACTAACCCAGCCTGCAACGCTGGCAACAACTTTAAGTTTTCCGCCCGGCTATCTGCGTGCGTTCCGCTATAACTTAGCGTGCGAAATGGCGCCTGAGTTTGGCGAGGAACCATCGGCACAGGTCCGCCGCATTGCTATGTCTTCAAAGCGTAACATCAAACGCATCAACAATCCTGATGACATTATGTCCATACCGTACAGTCTCATTGCTTCACGCCAACGCTTTAACATCTATGCAGGGAATTACTAAATGACTAATATTGCTATCTCCGCGCTGCCTGTTGCCGCTTCGCAAGCTGGCGCTGATGTGTTGCCGATTGTTCAAGCCTCGACTAGTACAACCAAACAATTATCCGTAACCAACCTATTCACCAGCCCCGCGTTTGTTACGCCGGTGCTAGGGACGCCAACCAGCGGTAACCTGTCGAATTGCACCAGCACTTCTATGGTGTTGACAACGCCTGTGCTTGGCGCTGCAACCGGCACAAGCCTAAGCACTACAGGAAACATTGTTATTAGCAGCACCGGAAAACACGGCTACACAACCGGCTCTGGCGGAACAGTTACCCAAGCTACTAGCAAGGCAACCGGCGTGACGTTGAACAAGTCAACCGGCCAGATTACACTAAACGCCGCCGCGCTTGCCGCAGATACTACGGTCAGCTTTATATTAACTAACACCGTTATTGAGGCGGGCGATATTTTAATACTAAACCACATCAACGTTGGCACGGCAGGGTCTTATCTGCTCAATGCTCAGTCCACCGCGGGTTCAGCCAGCATTAACGTGCGGAACATTACTGCCGGCTCATTGAGCGAAGCTATTGTAATTGCTTTTGCAGTAATCAAAGCGGTAACAACGTAAATGAAAACGCCGATCCTTGGGTCGGCGTATGTCGCTAGAAGCGTCAACGCCGCTGACAACCGCATGGTCAACCTGTTTCCTGAGATTGTCCCTGAAGGCGGCAAGGAACCAGCGTTTCTTCAGCGTGCGCCGGGGCTGACTGCTTTAGTTACCGTTGGCACTGGCCCTATCCGCGGTCTTTGGACGTTTGGTAATTATGGTTATGCTGTGTCCGGCGACACACTTTTTAAAATCGACAGCAACTGGACCGCGGTAGCCAAAGGCACTGTGGGCGGCTCTGGGCCTGTCAGCATGGCTGACAATGGTACGCAGCTATTTATTGCAGCTAACCCGCAAGGCTATATCTACAACGTCAGCACCGACGTGTTCCAGCAAATCACTGACCCTGACTTCCCCGGCGCAGGCACAGTCGGATACATCGACGGTTATTTTACGTTCAGCGAACCTAACAGCCAGAAAATCTGGGTTACGCAATTACTAGAAGGAACTAGTGTTGACCCGCTGGAATTTGCCAGCGCCGAAGGCAATCCAGATAATGTCGTTGCGATCTTTGTAGACCACCGCGAAGTCTGGGTGTTTGGCACAAACTCAACTGAAGTTTGGTATGACGCAGGGCTTCTCGACTTTCCGCTGGCCCGTATCCAAGGCGCGTTTAACGAACTGGGCTGCGCTGCCCCTTACAGCATCGCCAAGATGGATAACCAAGTATATTGGCTTGGTAAAGACGCACGCGGTCAAGGGATCGTCTACAAGGCCGCGGGCTACATCGGTCAGCGTGTGTCTACGCACGCTATCGAATGGCAGATGCAAGAGTACTCCAACCTGACAGACGCTGTTGGCTACACCTATCAGCAGGACGGCCACAGCTTTTACGTCCTAAACTTTCCCAGCGCCGACACTACATGGGTGTATGATGTTGCTACCGGCGCATGGCATGAACGCGCGTCGTTTGCTAACGGCGATTTTAACCGTCACCGCGCTAATAGCCAGATGTTCTTTAACGCCACCACGGTTGTAGGGGACTACCAGAACGGCAAGATTTATGAGTTTGACCTGAATGTGTACGCTGACGATGGTGCAGTGCAAAAATGGTTGCGGTCATGGCGCGCGTTACCAACAGGCGCTAACAACCTCACGCGTACTATCCAGCACGCGTTGCAACTTGACTGCGAAACAGGCGTTGGGCTTAACTTATATCCCGATTACAATGCCGAAGACCTTGCCACTGAATCAGGTAACATCCTTGTGGCCCAATTTGTGCAAGGCTTTTTGACTACGCAAGCCGCTGACCAGTTAGTCACGGAAGCCAACGATAATAACAATCCATTGGTTACCCAAGTGCAACCCGCCGAAGATTACAACGGATACGTGTTAGAAACGCAAGCCTACGCTGCCGCACCGGGGTATAATCCGCAAGTTATGCTGCGCTTTTCCGACGATGGCGGCCATACATGGTCAAACGAACATTGGAAGTCGATGGGCGCTATTGGCAAATACGGAAAGCGTACTATCTGGCGGCGCCTTGGCGCAACAATGAAAATCCGCGACCGCGTCTACGAAGTGTCTGGAACAGACCCTGTACGGATTTACATTATGGGTGCTGAACTGGCAATTAGCGGAACGAGCGCCTAATGGCACTTGCACCTATTAACCCTACACAGTTAACGCCGCCGCGCGTCGAATTTATCGACCCGCGGACAGGCGCGATTAGCCGTGAATGGTATAGGTTCTTTCTGTCGCTGCTAACCGCTACGCAGACCAACCAAGAAGAAGTTACGCTGTCGCCAGACACAACATCGCTGTTAGCTACATACGACGCCATGCTGGCGTCTGCAACGCAAGCTACGGAAACGCAACCTGAAGGCGCGTCTGTGTCTGCTTTGGCAATAGTGCAAAGCGATATTCAAGCGTTATCTTTGGCGCCTTCTAACCCCAGCGGCACTGTCACTTCGGTCGCTGCGTCTGGCGGAACCACCGGCTTAACCTTTACGGGTTCACCAATTACTACCAGCGGTACGCTGACCCTTGGCGGCACTTTGGCTGTTGCTAACGGCGGCACAGGGCAAACGTCCTACACTGACGGTCAACTTCTAATTGGCAACACAACTGGCAATACGCTGACTAAAGCTACGCTCATTGCGGGTAGCGGCGTATCTATTGCCAATGGCGCGGGTTCAATAACAATATCTGCAACTGGCAGTGGCGGAACAGTTACAAGCGTATCTGTTGTATCCGCAAACGGCTTTGCTGGAACCGTTGCTACCGCCACCACAACTCCTGCAATCACTCTATCCACTTCAGTTACAGGTTTGGTAAAGGGTAACGGCACTGCGCTGTCAGCAGCAGTAGCCGCAACTGACTATGTTGCCCCTAGCGCCTATGCTTCTGCCAATGGTCTTACGATGGCTACCAGCCGCTTATTGGGGCGCACTACCGCCAGCACGGGAGCAGCGGAAGAAATAAGCGTGGCTGGTGGATTGACGCTATCAGGTGGCGTTCTAACCGGCGCATCAGGTACTGTTACTAGCGTCACTGGAACTTCGCCCGTTGTGTCTAGCGGCGGCACAACTCCAGCCATAAGTATGCCTGCGGCTACAACTTCGGTTAACGGTTACTTGACCAGCACCGATTGGAATACGTTTAACAACAAAGGCAGTGGATCAGTCACCAGCGTTGGCCAGACTTTCACGGGCGGTTTAATCTCTGTTGCGGGGTCACCAATCACAACGTCTGGAACCTTAGCACTTACGGTTGCGGGTACGTCAGGCGGTATACCTTATTTTTCAAGCGGAACAACATGGGCAACGTCTGCTGCGCTTGCCGCCAACGCGATTGTTGTGGGCGGCGGTGCTGGGCTTGCTCCAGCGACAGTCACAACTGGCACTGGCGTAGTCACGGCTCTTGGGGTCAACGTTGGCACGGCGGGTTCGTTTATAGTCAATGGTGGCGCTCTAGGAACACCCTCCAGCGGCACAGTTACTAACCTGACTGGCACAGCCTCAATCAATATCAACGGCACTGTCGGTGCCACCACACCAACGACAGGCGCGTTTACATCGGTGGCCTACACAACCACGCTGACGGGCGGCACAGGCATTGTTAATTTGGGCAGCGGGCAAGTTTATAAGGATGCCTCAGGCAACGTCGGCATCGGAACGGCGGTTCCGGGGTTTAAGCTAGAAGTTGCGGGAAATACTTATCTAAACGGAATAATTAGAGCCGCACCGGCAAGTTCTGCTGCGGCACCGGGGTATACTTTTGCAGGCGACCCAGACACCGGCATCTTCCGTTCTGCTGCCAACACAATTGGGATTTCCACCAATGGTATAGTAGCGGTCCTGATTGATGGTAACAACAATGTCGGGATCGGCGCGGCTGCAAACGCATCAGCGATTTTGGATGTCCAGTCTACAACAAAAGGCTTTCGCCTACCTAACATGACAACTGCTCAAAAGAATGCCATAGCTACCCCTGCCGCTGGTCTTATGGTATTTGATACTACGCTTGCCAAAGCCTGTGTATATAGTGGTGCAGCTTGGCAAACTATCACTTCGGTATAAGGAATAAGATATGTCCGTGTCTATCAGTAACATCATCCCCGCCAAGACAGCGGAAGCAACTCAAACGACGCAGTACACGTCGAATGGCGTGCAGACGATTATCGACAAGTTTACCGCAACTAACTACAGCGCAACCGCTGCGACGATTAGCGTCAACTTGATTACGGCTGCGGGCACAGCGGGTAACGACAACTTGATCGTCAAGACCAAAACGCTTCAGGCCAGCGAGACATATACGTTTCCTGAACTGGTTGGTCATGTGCTACCTAACAATGGCTTCATCAGCACAATCGCTGGCACGGCGTCGGCAATTAACATCCGCGCGTCAGGTCGGCTAGTCAGCTAATGCTTGAACGGTGCTTTGACGTGGATCGAATAAACGAGGTGGCTAACCACCCGGATGTTCGTCCATTTATAGGCGCAATAAGTTTAGGTGAGTTAGACTTTACCGACGCAGTTCAGTTTGACAAGAACTGGTTTTTACTTGGCGAACATGGCGGTTACGTGTTAGCATGGTCTTCACCTAATGTTTACGAAGTACACGTAATGATATTGCCTGAAGGCCGCGGTAAATGGGCGGCCAAAGCACGTCAGTTTACGATTGATTACGCCGTAGAAAACGGTGCTGAAACACTATGGGCGCGAATCGCTCCTAACGCGGCTAGCGTATATATGTACGCGCGCAAGGGGGGTATGCAACCCACAGGCGAAATGATATATACCCTTGGGTCGGCATACGACCTTTATAAGATGGAGTTACCAAAATGCCAACAGCAGTAATCGCAGCCGGTATTGGCGCCGCAGGATCAATCGGCGGCGGTCTAATGGCTAGCAGCGCAGCTAAGAAAGCATCTAAGGCGCAAGTTCAAGCGTCGCAGGATGCCAATGCCGCCCAACGGCGTATGTTTGAGGAACAAAAGGCTTTACAAGAGCCGTTTCGTCAAGGTGGTTTGACGGCGCAAAATGAGATTATGCAGTTGCTGGGTATCGGCGGCGACAAGACCGCCGCGGGCTACGGCAGCCTCGGTAAGTCTTTCGGTATGTCTGACTTTGAGCAAGACCCCGGCTATGCGTTTCGACAAGCGGAAGGCATGAAGGCGCTACAGCGGTCAGCAGCCGCGCGCAGTATGTTGGAATCTGGGTCTAACCTAAAAGGTATAACACGATTTGGGCAGAATTTAGCAAGCGAAGAATATCAGAACGCATTTAACCGCTATCAGATAAATCGCTCCAACAAGTTAAACCCGCTGCAATCGCTGATGAGTTCAGGTCAATCCGCCACAAACGTGATGACCGGCGCCGCAGGGCAGATGGGCCAGAACGAAGCGTCGAACTTGTATAACGCAGGCCAAGCCCGCGCGTCTGGCTACGTTGGTTCAGCTAACGCGCTGTCAAACGCTCTAGGTCAGATTGGCGGAATTGCGTCTAGCTATCCTATGAACAACGCCATAATGGGTTATTACAACCGCGGTGCTGCTGGCGACGGCAATAGCGGATCGACGGGAACACCTTTTGGTTCCAGCACGCAATATCGCCTCCCCGGCGTTAAATATTAAGGTTCTGAACCATGCCAAATCAAATGATAGCCCTTCAGGCGCGTAACCCACAGCTTCCCGATCCTGCGGCTCAAACTGCAAAATACGTGAACATGATGAACATGGCGCGACAGCAAGAAGCCGCGCAACTTCAGGGCGAGCGCGCGCGTCAAGAAATGGCTTATGCAACGGCTAAGGAAGGTCGCGAAGCAGAGTTGCAAGCACCTAGACTTGCTGAAGCAGGCGCAAAGGCAAATACTGCACAGTTAACATTTGTTATGGATTTCTACAAAAAGTCCGCGGATAACCTTATTAACTCAAGCACACCTGAACAGGCGGTAGCCCGCGGCGAACGGCTAAAATCAATGTTTCCAATCCCCGCGCTTCAAGCGCAAATAGACGAAACAATAACGGATTTAATAAGTGATCCAAGCCAGTTTGAAACTAAACGCAAGCAAATGCTTATCAACACTTTAGATGCTAAGGACCAGCTTGCTGTAGAACATAGCGACATATTTGACGCAGATGGAAATTTACTGTTTAAGGAATCAAGCAAAGTAGGCGCTTTTCCAACTAGATTAACCCCCGGCGTTGTAACCAATCTTCCGTCTACGGCGACTGCTTCACCGCCTGCGGCTGCCCCAAGGACGCCAGTGGGTACAGGTGCGGATATGCGCGCAACGCAGGGCAGCAACACAACGCCGCAAGACCTCATAAGACAAGGTATGAACCCTGATAACGTCCCTTCAGGTATGCCTACCTCACGGCCAATATCGTTTAACCAAAGCGATATGGGCGGCGCAGGCGCAGGGCAGATGACGCCGGAAGTAATGTCAAACATTGTTAAATCTGCGTTTGACACAGGCGTCATGGCGCAAGTAGACTTCGATCAGCTTTTAACAACACAACCACCTGAGAATAGACAAGCGTTTACGGACGCCTTTCGTCGTGCCAACGTCACGCTGCAAGCGGATGCGCCATCGCTGGCTGACAGCGCAATGGGCCAGCAGCAATCGTTTGCTGCTAATCCAGTGCAAACACCTCAAGCAGAATTTGCTGTTTACCGCGGTGAACCACGGGAACAGACGCTGGCGCAATATAAAGTTGGCCAGCAAGTTAAAGGTAAGAACCCAGCTATATCGCCAGCCCCCGCGGAAACACCTCAACAGGCAGGGGAAAGAGCGCGCAATATCCGTCAGACGCCAGCGGAAGCCGCGGCTATAACGGCGGCCATTGAAAATACAAAAGTTGGTATTCAAACAAAAGCAAAACTTGCAGAAGAAATCCGCACTAGAACTAGAGGTAGAAAACTATTTAGTGCCGCGCTGGACGATATGCGAAAAGATTATAATACACTTAATAAATTGCAAGCCATACCTTCAACAGGCCGACCCGCGCTAGATAACTTCGGTGACTATCTTAGCTCAAGCTATTTAGGGCGAAAAGCGCAAAGCGCCGTAGGCACTAAGGCGTCGGTCGCGCTTAACAACATTGCTAACTCTAGGCTGACATTGCTAAACGCGCTAAAAGAAGTCACCAACATGAGTGCCACGCAATTAAGTTCAAACATCGAATTAATGACGTTTCTGGACTCGCTTGCTGATCCGACACAAGGATATGAGTCGGCTATGGAAACAATCCGCCGCCTTGAAAACTTGTATGGCGCACCGGCAGCAGCGCAGGGTAATCGCAAAACACCTGTTGTCGCCAGCGGATGGGGCAAAGTTGAAGTGGAACCCAACTAATGCCACCACCCAAACAAGTAGTATACAAACAGAGAGCGCCTAACGGGCTTACGTACCGCGTTACTGGACCGCCGGGCGCTACAACCGAACAGGTCAAAGCTAAAATTCTGGCGCAGTTCCCCGACGCGGGTAAGCAGCGCGTAGCGCCGCCGCGCACACGCGGGTCAGGCATTGGCGCAGTTGATACTGCGTTGGACAACATCAACGAAATAATAATGGGTGTTCCCTCAGGCGCGTACAATCTTGCAGCTATGGTTACCGACCCCATATCAGGTATGATTTTTGGTAAGGACGCAGTGAAACAAGCGCAAGCACAACGTCGCGCTTTTGGTGATACAGTGTCGCGCAATTTGGTAACAACGCCGCGCCCGCTTGCGCGCAGCCTTGGTGAGTCAATAGCGCCCGGCGCCGCGGTCACACGTACTGCTAAAATACTTGCGCCTTTGGCGCCAAAAATACCTGTGATCGGCGACGTTGTATCAAAGGTTTTAAAGTCTACTGCGTCTGGCGGCGTCGGTGTAAGGGGCGCGTCTGCGCCCAAAACTGTTGGGTTAAAACTTGCAGGCGGCGGTATTTCTGGCGCAAGCACTGCGGCGCTGATGGGTGAAGACCCAGTTGAAGGTGCGCTGTACGGCGCAGGTATACCTGTTCTTGGTACAGTATTTAAGAAACTTGTTGGCGGCGGCGTTGACCTCTTTCGGATGACTAAAGTTAAAGCGGGAAAAATTCTTCGTGAGGCTTTAGGGAAAGATGTTGAAGCTGCAAAGGCTGCCTTTGCAAGCCTAGCGCCTGATGACCAACGGTTAGCCCAGCAAGTACTGATTGACGCCGGTATAGAACCTAGCCCATTCTTTGGTGTGGGCAAGATTGTAGCAGACCAAATTGACCCGGATGCTACGAAGCGTATATTGGACGCGCAAGAGGCGGCGCGTAATGCCCGTCTGGCGGACATTTCAGGGGGCGCCGACCCCACTGCGCGGAGAGCCGCTACTGACGTTGAACGCCGCGCAGTGAATGAAGCGACAGGCCCAGCCCGCGAAGCCGCGCTAGGAAACATAAAAGAAACTAACGTAGCCGTTTCTGAAGCAGAACGACTAGCGAACGCTGCGCGGCAACAAGCTGCTGAACAGTCTGGCCTCGCGCGCCGTATGACCTTTGGTGCTGAACGCGCTGAAACGCGCGTAGGCCAAGCGGACGATTTAGGCGGCGCGTTTGATCCGCGAGCGGTTTTGCGCGAACGTGGCATAGCGGGCGCCATGACGCAGCGCGGCGAACAAGCCGCGCAGCAGGCTATAGACTTACGCCAGCAAGCCCGTGACATGGATGATATTGTTGCGGAGTTAGCAGCGGAAAACCGTAAACCTTTGTTGGCCGCGCCGTTAGTCACTACTTTACGGCAGCAAGCGGAGGCTGAAGGCGTCCGCACTAGTTCCGCCCGCCGTGCGTTGCTTAAATTAGCCAACCAAATTGAAGGCGCTGCTGATCAAAACGGTATGCTTAACCCTTACGATTTGTATACAATTCGCAAAGAAGCCAGCGACATCGTTGAAAAATACGTCGCGTCATCAGCGCAGCCGTCTACAGGGTCAAAAAAGCGCGCGGCAGGGCTAGTTATAGGTTTTAAAAATGCTGTTGATGAAGCGTTAGGCCCAGAGTTTAAAGACTATTTGGTTCAGCATCAGCGCGGTATGCAGAACGTCAACATACAAGAGTTGGCCGCGCGCGGCGCGCAACTAGCCGAAGGAAGCCCTGACGAGTTTATCGCGCTCATGAACCGCAAACGACCAGAAATCGTCGAAGATGTTTATGGTAAAGGCACTAACCAGTTCGACATTGCCGGCATGGCGCTTGCTGACCCGCGTCGTTACAACGCTATGATGATGTCGGCGAAGGAATTGGAAACGCTGAACAAGATGACTGACTTGCAGTCGCTTGGTGAAACGGCTGGAGGGAAACTTTTAACCAAAGAACAGCCCGGCTTCCTATCACGCATTATCCGTGCCGGTGTGGGTTTAAAATTTCCTTCCGTTGCTTTTGCGGGTCAACAGCTTAACCAAACTCAAAAAGCGTTTATGTCGCCAAGGGTACAGAAGGAATTAGAGGACGCGTATCGGAGTGGCCCTAACATGATGGCAGCACTAAACGAAGTTCCAACGGCGGCGCGTTTATCTGAACAAGTGCAGCGGTTAAACCCAACAACGCGCAATGTCATGGCGCAGCAGTTTGCACTGCCGTCTTCGCTAGGGGCGCAATATGGCTTCCCTGACTTTGACATTAACACGGGTGAGCCGCTAGTGGATATTGATAACTCTCAAGGTTACCCCGTGCCAATATACGGCAATCTATCCCGCAACAAGATAAGACGCTAACCATGAACACCATTGACCAGACCCAAGCACAACTCAACACGCACGAACAGGTCTGCTCGTTCAGGTACGAAAGTATCTGCGCGCGGCTGAAGCGTCTGGAGAGCGTCGGCATGGGCGCCGCCGGCACAATCATCGTATTGCTGATTGGTATACTAATAAGCCTGCTGCAAAAAGGCGCTGTATGACTATCATACTGGGCCAGCGTAGTCTGTCCCGGCTTGAGGGCGTCCACCCTGATCTGGTGCGGGTAGTCAAGAAGGCGGCTGCACTGTCAGACCTTGACTTTACTGTATTAGAGGGTATACGCAGCGTCGAACGGCAGAAGCAACTAGTCAGCCAAGGCGCATCACGGACGATGAACTCACGTCACATCACTGGACACGCTGTCGATCTGGCGCCGATGATTGCCGGTGAAGTACGTTGGGATTGGCCGCTGTATCATAAGCTGGCTAAGATAGTAAAGTCCGCTGCGGCGGATGAGAAAGTCCCGCTCCAATGGGGCGGTGATTGGCGCGCGTTCAAGGACGGCCCACACTGGGAACTGCCTTGGAAGTTTTATCCGAAGGAGAAATAACATGAATTTTGTATCTTGGTTACTCGACCGTCTGAAAGAGCCTAGCACCTATGCTGGCTTCGCTGGCTTGGCTTTGGCATTTGGCTTGTCCGATACCGAATGGACTGCTGTCTCCACAGCAGTAGCTGCTCTAGCCGGCGTTGCCGCCGTGTTCTTGTCTGAGACACCGCCAGCCGCATGATAAAATTACTTTCGTCTTTGCTGTCGCTGCTTGACCGCCTTTGGGCGTCGTGGAGTGAGAACAAGTTGCGGCAGCAAGGACGGCAGGAAACGATCAAGGAAGCGAACGATGAGATCAATCGGCAAATCGAACTTGGCGCTGCTGCTATTAGCGTCCCTGATCTTGAGCGTGACGAACGGCTGCGCGACCGTTTCGACCGTTCCCGTAAATAGCTATTGCGCTATTGCGAAGCCTATCAGTTACAACGCGACGCAAGATACATCAGAAACTGTCAGAGAAATAGAGGCGCATAACAGCGCCTTTATTTGTATCTGTGAGGCTGATTGCCCGAAAGGCAAATAATGGTTGTCTCCCTAAAAATAGACCCAAACTTGTACAACTATTGTACACCCCGCCAACGTGAGATGCTTGAGGCCATTGAATTACACGGTGGCGCTAGGGCTGCGTCACTTGCAATGGGTGTTAACATGGGCGCCGCAAGCGACGCCTACGTTGCAGTTAAAAAGAAAGCGGCGTTGCGGGGCTACGCGCCAGAGAACGACTTCACCCGGCCAGTGCCGCAAGGCTATGTTACCAAGGGCGTGTCAACCTACTACAACTCCGAAGGCAAACCGTCAGGTCAATGGGTCAAGGCATCGCTGACGCAAGAGGCGCTTGTAGAAGCCATGCGTGAGACGGTTGCAGGCTTTAAGGATCAGATACAGCCAGCGGCGGCTATTGCTGCTCCAGCGGCTTCTCAGGAGCATCTGTGCAACCTGTATACTTTCACCGACTATCACCTTGGTATGCTGGCATGGCATCAGGAAGGTGGGGCTGACTGGAATGTATCCAAAGCAGAACAAACTATCATTGCTGCGCTGATACAGATGGTCAATCAAAGCCCAACTGCACACACAGCAGTGCTCAATATCCAAGGTGACTTCCTGCACACTGACGGCAAGACACCCG
>Ga0181349_1000849_pt1 | contig 12995 bp, 15 predicted proteins | sample Su13VDMM110SD_FD_130106 | JGI IMG/M metagenome (GOLD analysis project Ga0181349, IMG submission 130106) | Freshwater viral communities from Lake Michigan, USA - Su13.VD.MM110.S.D | ecosystem: Environmental > Aquatic > Freshwater > Lake | place: USA: Michigan | collected 2013-07-16 | reverse complement strand
GAAGAATCATGCTTTCACGCAGGCGTTGAACTTCTCTTCGACCGTTGTAGTCACCGTCAAAAAAGAACTGCGCTGCATCTTCAATGCTGGCAACTCTTTCGTCCTGGTCATAGTCGGGTTCCAGGTCGGCGTCCTCCCCACCTTCGATACCAGGCACAATCATTTCGAACTCCATGCCGGCCCTGGCACCGGTTTGTGCTGCTAGTTTTTTTAAGTTGCTGGGACTCATGTTGATTTCAAACAGGTCCTGTTCTTCAAACAGTTCTAGCTCACGAGCCAGACTTTCGGCCAGAGTGTTGGCAGATTTCATCAACAGTGCAGGCTTGCCATTAGCGTCTGTTTTGAGACCCAGTTTGTTGGCTTCCTGGCCCACTTGCCCAGGGCGTATGTCCTGTGTCAGGGCCATGCTGAATCGTGGGTCACGAGCTTCTTTTCGGTTCCGGGGAATATAGCCTGATGCTGACTCTGTGAATTTTTCTGGGTTTGATTCTGCGTAGTCACGCATGATAACGCCAGCTCGAGCGTTGGCATCATTTTCCCAGGCGCTACCAGTTTCACCTGCATGGTCGGGCAAGGGCTTTGATTGATTCTGACGGCAATGCACCAGCTCATGTGCCACTGTACGTAGAATGTCCATGACATGACGGTCCGACAGATTGACTTCTAGAGCATGAGTGTCGGCATTGTAGCGACCAAAACTGTGATTTTGTTTGCTCCAGTCTGGATCAGAGTGTAGTATGATTTCGGGCACAGGATCAATGCCCAAGCGATCAATCACGTGAGCAATAAATTCCTGCACTGTGGATTCGTGATCGGACAGGTCATTTTCCAGAAACATCTTGGTAGTGGGATTAACTCCATCAGGACTTTCTGTTGTGAATCCATATGTGACTGCCTGGCGCGGCCGAGCCAGTTCAGCTAAACTAAGCTCTGCATCACGAGCAGCGTTTCTGGCATCTATCAGTCTCTTGGTATAGCCATTGTTGCGCAACAGTTTGAAGGCCAGGTTGTCTGAACCAAATTCGCCCTGCTGTTCCAGTCCAGTTTGTCGCATGGTCTTGATCTTGGCCATGAGACTGACCATGCGTTCACGGTCCTGAGTTTTTATTGTGCTGTCGACTCGTGCTGCTAGATCTTCGTACTTGGAACGAGTAGACACATCGTCAATGGTGCTGCGACGACGTCGGGGCACACTGATCCAGTCCTGGTTCAACAGGCTGTAGATGCCTTGTGAATGATGTGCCTGTTCAGAATCTTGAGCATACAGTTCCACATCAGCACCACCAATGCGTATGTTGTGTATGTCGTTGTATTCGTATTTCTTTGCGTTGAACAGTTCACGATAAACTTCATCGTGCTTGACCTTGGGTATGTTGATCACCAGGTGTAGATCAATGTCGCTGGAACCAGTGTAGTTGTATGCCGCATTGGACCCTGATATTGTGATGTCTACTACATCAAGATCGGGCACTCCCATAAATTCCTGAAAGTCACGGGCAATTTCCATGAGTTTGGCAGCCACATCAGGCTGTAGATGTTCGGCAGAATTCCACAATCGAGGATTAAGTCGATCGTGAAATTTTACCGTGTCAGAAAGATTGTAGGAGTCCAGCTCAAGTATATGCATGAACTGTATTTACCAGCAAAGTATTAGTTAGCTTTTTTGGATTTTTCGTTAGTGGCCACAACTTCAGCCACTGGCTCTGCTGCCAGTACTTCAGCTGGCACATCGTGCATGAGTTGTTGTGGCTGTGTGTTTATGATGGGTGTCATGGCAGCAAAATCCTTGCGCAATTGTTCTTGTGTTTCATGAGCAAATGTGTAAGTTCCTGTATGGCGCAACAACACACGTTTGTCCACAAACACTTGACCGCCAATATCACGCCAGTTTTCGCAGAATGTCCAGTCTTCTGAGTAGTAGCGACCTTCGCGAACTGCTGTGTCAAAGTATGTTTTCATGTAGGGATCCAGTGCAGGATCCAGACCAATGTCGTTCTTGAAGGGTTTGGTAGCAGGATGTCCGTCGAGTTTTTCAAACACATCACGCTTGATCAACATGAAGCCGGTGCCAGTCTTGGTAACTTCAATATGATTGTCTTCGGGTGCAGGCTCGGGCGCATTGGGAATACCGTTCACACACCACTTGATTGGCAGGCTCTTCATGGGGTACAAGCCACCAATAACGTCTTTTTGTGCATCCAACATCACCAACAGGTGCCAGGGTTCCCAGCCAATGTCAGCGTCAATAAACATCAAGTGTGTGCTGTCTTTGGTGTGCAAGAACTTGGCAGTGAGTGTGTTACGTGCTCGACTGATTAAACTTTCATTGGTCATTGTTTCCACTGTCCAATCCAGTCCTAGCTGGCGTGCAGTGTTGGCCCACTTGATATAGCTCATGAATGTGCTTTCAGTCAACTGTCCGCCATAGCATGGCATGCACATGTGAACTCTAGTGGTTTTCAAATAGTCCAGATTTACCTGAATATTTGTTTGTCCTGTTTGTGCAGGACTTGAAGGGGCTTCTGTAGTGGGTTGGGCGTCTGCCATTGGGTACTCCGTAAAATAGTATTTCTATTTACAGAGTATAACAGGCCTCCAGGATTTTTTCTACCTGGATTCGTCCAGATAGTCAGCGTTTTCCGCCACACCTTGCTCACTACCAATGGCAGTATCCAGCATTTTGACAACTGTAGCAGCTAATTTGGGATTGATTTGCGTCTTGGGGTACAGGCTCATTACTAGAGCTGTCTTGCGCTTTTCATTCAGAGTAGGCCATGCAGATCGTATTTCAGTGGCACTGGTCATGCCTGGACCAAATTCCACAGTGGGCAGATAAGCTATGTAGGCATGTTGATTCATTGGAGCCAGTTGATCACTAATGGGCTGCAGATATGCAGGAGCACCATCTTTTTTCATGCCACCTGCTTGCGGTGGTTTCGTGGCGTCTTTTTCACTGCGAACAAAGATCAACTGTGTGTCTTCAGGATCATAACTCTTGGTAATCTCATCCGCACGGAATGGGCTTTTGACTTGATAGAACTTTCCAGGTGGGACACCTGCCAATTGTGCTAGTTTTTCTTTGAGTGCAAAAGGGAATGGACGAGCAGATGTGTCGTTGGTAGCAGCTACTCTGACATCCGCGCCAGGAAACGCTTGCTCAGCAGATTGATAAAGTGCTAGATGGCCTGCGTGAAAAGGATGAAATCCACCGGGCATGATGACTAATTGTTTCATACCCAGTATTTAGCTCTACATGTTTTCTAACAGCCAAAGGTAAACAGGTGTGGTAAATTTCAAACTCACTGTGCCATTACAGCCCATTTCGCTATAAAATTTGGCCACAGTGGGTGGTTGACTGCCGTTGAAATCATGGCGGTATTCAGCAAGGCTATTTACTATTGGGGTAATGACAATATCGTCAAGTAACATGTCGGTAATAGTTAGACTGGCATCTTGTGTAATCTCACCAATTTGGTTAATTTTAGTATGCTCTGGTAATTTACCAAACATTTCAATATCCAAGGTGTGATCTCCGTCAACCGTGTTATTCAACACATGAGAAATGATTACAGAATCAGTTATGTGTGCATTTTCATATATGATATTTTTGTCAAATTGAATCCTAATACCAAGAGGTATACTAGATTCAGAATTGGCAATCTTAAAAGAAAATGTTGTGTCAGTAAAATCCATATAATGTCAGTAGGTGATAGTAACTGTGTTGATTGTGCCGCCCGAGAAACCAGCAACTCGCACACGCATCCATACAAAGTTGCCTTGTACAGATTCAGGATGATAATCGCTTAATGGTATGGTTGATCCGTCACCGTAGGTAAATGTTTCAAACCAGGTGGCCAAATCAGGATTGGAGTCCAGTGTGGCATCCAAGTACATGATGCCTTCAAAGCCCGTGACCGAGAACAACACAGTTTGCACACTGCCTTGCCCACGATAATAGTTTGCAGCAGTGACCGCGTCTGAAATCCAATCTTGACTTGACCCGTCATAGTTACCCGAAGGTACACCATAAACAGTGGTGTCAAGAATGGTTTTTGTTGTCATTATGCAGGTACAATTTCTACAATGGTACCGTCGCCAGCCAGAGCTTCTACAACTGAAGCAATTTCAGCAAGATTTTCCGGGGTCAGCGGCAGTGCAGAGGTTTGGTCCGTGTTGGGCACCAATTTGCTCACAGTAATCACAAGAGTTTGTTCAATAAGTTTTGCCATAGTCTTTTATTTAGCCTGTATAGGCATGGTCTTGCGAACAATTCCCGGGCACACCATGGCCAGCATCAAAATATCACCTGGGTCATTGTGATCCACAAAATAGTAGTCCCTAAAGTACATTTGCCGATGTTGTTGTAGCATATACTTGAGTCCTGAAGTAAATCTGTAACAGTCAGTGCGATCTAACAGAAACTTTTTGACTCGGGTGCCGGCCTCAGTAGATACCAATCTTGATTTGAAATAGGTTCTGTACTGATAATTGCTTTGTTTAAGAAACACTACATCACTTGAGAAGTCAACCACCGCTTGACTGTATGTTGCATCTGTTGCTGCTTGCGATTGAGAAATAGTCTCAAGTAGTGCAACATCGTTGGTGTAGATATACGCCCAATTATAACAGCTGATGAATTTATGCGGTTCAGAACTGGTTTTTAACAATTGAGAAATTGTCAACAGATTCTCTAGTTGTACGTCTGAAATTGGGTTTCCCCAGGCTCTTGTAGCAATACCAGAATTGTAGTAATGTACACTTGCAACAATGTTATCTTTATCTTTAAGATTCCTAACACGTCCAGCGCCAGGCAAGGCAAAATTCATACTGTACTGGTATTGATTGTAGTACAGTCTACAACGGCTGTTAGTTCTAAACAGCATGCGTTATACCTGAATCATACCATCATTGTCCACATGCGGCACAACAACACTGGTACTGGGCACAAACACCAGCTGATCCTGGTCCATGTTGATTTGAATATCACAGTCACTCAAACGCTCAAACAGGATCTTCTTGGACAGTGGCACACGAATCAATTCGTCAATTTTTCGACTCAAGGGCCGGGCGCCCATTTTGTTATCGTAGCCCTTGTTTGCTAGATGTTCAATCACTGCTTCGCTTAGATTCAGTCGAATATTTTTACTGGCTAAACTGACCTTGAGTTGATCCACAAACTTGATCACAATCTTCTTGATGGCCAAACTATCCAGCTTGGAGAACTTGCACACTTTGTCAATACGATTGCGCAGTTCTGGACGGAAGAACTCTTTGAGAGCTTTGTCGTCTTCACCAGTTTTTTCCATGCTGCCAAATCCAATGTTGTTGTTTTCACTGTCTCGAGCACCCAGGTTGGATGTCATGATAATAATGGTATTTTTGCAGTCTGCTCTTTTGCCATTGGCGCCGGTAACATGTCCTTCGTCCAGCATTTGCAGCAGAATGTTGGTAACGTCGGGGTGTGCCTTTTCAATTTCATCAAACAAGATAACTGCAAACGGGCTCTTGCTTAGATCTGAAATCAGTTTACCGCCACCAATGTTGCCGTCTTCAAAACCCACATATCCCGGAGGAGCACCAATCAGGCTGCTCACAGTGTGCTTTTCCTGATACTCACTCATGTCGTATCGCAGCAGTTTCATGTCCAGGTGTTCACTCAGTAACTTGGCCAATTCTGTTTTGCCTGTGCCAGTTGGACCCAGGAACAAAAAGCTGCTCATGGGCCTGGCGTCGTTGCCAATGCCTGCAAAGTTGATGTACACTCGTTCCAGCACTGAATCCACAGCTGAATCTTGTCCGTAGAGTTTTTGTTTGATGTTGCTTTCAAGATCCATGATCTTGGCGCTGCGTTCGTTTTGCAGTTTGTCTGTGGGAACGCCTGTCACACGAGCCACTTGCTCTTGAATCATTTCGCGAGTGATTGTTACATTGCCTTGATCTTTCACACGCTCACGGGCACAGGCAGCATCCAGTAGGTCAATGCTTTTGTCTGGATTCTTTTTATCATGAATGTAGCGACCCGAATATTCCACTGCACTCATGATAGCATCTGTGTCAATCATCACATTGTGAAACTGTTCCAGGCGTGGACTCAACCCAATTAAAATTTGTTCTGTGGTTGCAGTATCAGGTTCATCTATTGTGAGTCTGTAAAAGCGCCGCATCAGCGCACGATCTTTTTCAAAACTCTCGTAGTATTCTTCCCAGGTAGTGCTGGCAATCACTTTCAAATTGCCCTTGGTAATTGCCGGCTTCAACATGTTGGCAAAGTCCAGGCTGCCGCCAGATCCTGATCCGGCGCCTTTCATGGTGTGAGCTTCGTCCACAAACAAGATACAATTTTTCTTGGATTCTAGAGCACCAATTACAGACTTGAACTTTTCTTCAAACTCTCCGCGATACTTGGATCCGGCTAGCAAGCTGCCAATTTCAAGACTCCATACTTCAGATCCTTTAAGGAATTCAGGAACATGACCAGCATGTATCTCCTGAGCAAGACCTTCCACAATGTGTGTTTTGCCCACGCCAGGATCGCCTACCATGAGCACGTTGGCCTTGAAACGGCGTGCCAGGGTAGCAATCATGTCCTTGACTTCTGTGCTGCGACCAATCATGGGTTCCAGCTGATTGGCAGCAGCCTGTGCCGACAAGTTGGTGCAGTATTCTTCCAGGATTTCTGTGGCTTGTGAGCTGCTCATACTAGAATCAGCTGACATTGTTTTGAAATTCTTTTGCCAAAAATTCACAAACTCTTGCTTTTTGACACCATATTTAAGAAGAAAATAATGTGCATGACTGTTGCCCTCTGCCATGATGCTTAGATAAATGTCAATTGTGGTCATGGTGCGCCGGCCAGTAAACATAACCTGTACATTTGCCCGATTAAATAATCTTTCTAATGCTGTGGTCTTTTTTGGATGTACAGAGTCTACGTCGGTAACCAGGCTTGCCAGGCTCAACAAATACTGCTCGATCTCGCGATCCATCAATTCAACCTCTACTCCAAAGGTGTCTAGTATACGTCTAAATGCAGTATGGCGAACCATGGACAACAGCAAATGTTCAGTGGTAACATATTCATGTTTGAGCTCACGGGCAATCTTGACAGCCTGGTCAACAATATATTCAATTTCGGGATTGTGTTGCATGATTTCCTTTTACGATTTAGTAGTTATTATAAGACATACAGTTTTTATGTACAACCGTTATGGCAATCTTATTTGTATTTTTTGATTGCTTCGATTAACTCTGGCGAAATGTTATTGGGAATCTGAGCTTGTAGCTTGACCAACAAGTCCCCCTTGTTTCCATTTCGATCTTGAATACCGTGCTGTTTTAGCCGCAATACGGTATTGGGCTGACACTGCACTGGAATGTTTATGATTAACTCAGTACCGTTGATTGTGAGTAGTTTAATTTCGCCGCCAAGAATCAATTCCCAAACTTCAATTTTTTGTTCAGTGTGTAAATTCAATCCTTCCTTACGAAAAACTGGATGTGGATGGATTCTAAACTGCACCACTAAATCTTGGCCACCAGGTGCTATGCCCCGATACTGTACATTGTCACCATCACCAATACCAAGCGGAATCTCAATTTCAATTGTGCTGGCCCCGGCCTGAGTTCCAAGACTAACTGGTCTCTTGCCACCCTGTACAATATCTAACAATGACACCCATAAACTCATTCTAACATGACTTCGTTTGGGTTGGCCACCAGAAAAAAAGGCACCTTCACCTTGTGCAAACATATTAAACATGTTGTTTAGATCAAATGGATTGCCACCAGTGTTGGTAAAACCACCAAACTGCTGTCGCGGATTGTCGTAATTGGTACGAGCAGTGTCATCACCTAGCACAGCGTATGCAGCTTGAATTTCCTGGAACTTCTTGGTGTCGCCACCTTTGTCTGGATGGTGCTGGCTGGCCAACTTACGAAACGCCTGTTTGATTTCGTCAGCCGCAGCGGTTCGTGGCACGCCTAGCGTGGCGTAATGATCAGTCATAAAAAAGTCCCATACAGTTAATTATACAGGACTTGAGGAGCAAAGTCAATTATTACTTCTTTTTGCCTTCGGGTACAGCTTCAGCACCTTCCAGTTTCTTGTGCTTTTTGACTTCCTTGCAGTTTTGTTTGGGTTTCTTGGTTTTGGGATCAATTACAGTTTGACCTGCTTTGTCTTTTACGTCAACACAAACTTTGGCAGTTTCTTTAGGTGCCTCAGCCGCCACCAGCGAAATACCCAGAGCCAAAGTGATTGCTAAGATTAATGATTTCATGTTGTTTCCTTAAATTACTGGATACTCATATTCGGGAGGAGCTTTTTTGCCACCCCAACCAATAGTTACTCCTATTGATGCAGGTGCTGCTGCAACCGGAGTGGTCCCCCAGCTGGGTGCTGGAGTGTAGGCAGCACTGTGCATCGCAGGTGCCATAGCTCCAAAGCCACCTGGTGCAGCTAGCGGTTGTGTTGAGCCCGGTGGTGTATATGTTGTGCCCACATTAGACGGCAAACTAATTCCACCATTGTTGGCTCCACCTAGTTTTTCCTGTGTACGACCATAGGCTGCAATACCCAGCACAGCGCCCATGGCAATGTGATACAGGCCTGCGCCTTGCAGTGTAATGGGTTGCCATTGCACGTTGACTTGACCTTTGCTGAGACTTTGCAACACTGACCATAGCACAGGAAATATCACAAAGTCTGCAATACAGGTCAGCATGTAACTCCAGCCCATCATGGGGCGCCATTTTGAGTTCATCCAGTCTTCTTTTTTCTTTTCTGATTCGCTGATTGGTGGTTGTTTTTCTTTTGTCATTGTGGCTCCTTTTTAGTATCCAAATCTTGCTTTGTATTCGCCGTACAGGCTTTGTATCTCCAACAATGTCAATACACCATCGTAGGCCTTGACAAATCCTATGTCAGCTGTTTGTACTTCAGTGGCTGCTGAACGACTGAACAGTCGTATCTGATTGGCGCCACCACCACCACCTAGGTTAGTGGCTGTGAACGAAGTAGTTGTTGGTTGAGCACTGGTTGCTGTGTACAGTTGTCCCAGGCCCGTGACAGAGCTCCAAGTTCCCCAGCCAAAGTTCCAGGCCACGCTTGTGCCTGAGCCGGGCAAGTTCACTGCAAAGTTGGGATAGAACGCATTTACATAACCGTTGTAGGCAGCCATCATCCAGTCTCTAGTGGCTTCGCTTTGTGTGTTCAACAATCTACCTGTGCTTGTGGCCGACAATTTGTAGGCTGTAAACACAGTGTAACTTTGTCCGGTACTCCAGTTGGGACCACCGTACATGGTGTCAGTACCCACACCGTTGCTTTTTCTAAACACACCACCATTGGCTGCTTGCCAGCTAATACTAGAGCCAGCATTGGCCACAGTGAGTGTGCGCTGACCTGTGGTACCTGTGCCAGCAATCACAGTTCCATTGGCAGGCATGGCTGCAAAGTTGGCTGCGTCTAGATCGTACACCAGACTGGCTGATATCACAGCCCCTTTTTCCACAGTTACCCCGGGTCCTATTTCAATTCCTGGTCCTATTACTATTGCCATATTATACTCCCATCACATGCAATGCATGGTTGGTGTGTTTGATTCTATCTTCTAGTCCAATTTGACCACCGTTTATGGCACGAGTTAGTCCTTTAACGTCGTTGGCATCAGCAAACCGATTCAAGTTGTTTTGTTCCCAGAAAAAGCAAGCTGATTGTGCAGCGCCTTCAAATGTGGCCAGGTAGTCAGCTGCTTCTTCCACAGGAATTCCCAGACTACCTGCAAAGAATGTGTAATTGTCTTTGCCTGTGAGTTGAATTAGTCCACGACCGCAGTAGCGCCAGCCGTCACCTGATGCTTCGTCTCCGTTGCCCATTCTACTAGCATACACTCGGTTGGCAATCATTTCTGGCCGGCGTTCATAAGGCCTAGCAGATTCCGGTGTGGGGAAATACTTGCGAAAAGTTCCCACAAGTCCTTGAGCACTATAGTTCAAGTTTTCTCTAATAAACTTGAAGCTGCCTGACTCATGGGCGCATTGTGCAATGAAGTGGGCCACTCGCTGTGGAGTGTTAATTTCGTAGTCGTCCAGCAACTGATCCAGGGCTTCATGCCAATCATCAATATGTGGGTTACCAGGAACCATTTGTTTTAGTTGCGGTAGTGTAAGTATTGAGCTCATTTGACGCTTTCATATATTTTTTGTTGCACCTGGTACCACTCAATCCAGGCATCTGTTTTTACAGCACACTCATAATAGGTGCCGTAGTTGATAGTGACAGTTCTGCTGACGTCACTGAGTCGAGCATCGTCTTTTAGTTTCTGCAGACTGGGACAGGCAATCATGGCCTGCTTGCCTGGCGGCTCGGGGAATTTCACAGACACAGGCACCAGAGTGCCGCAGGCTGTGAGTGAGAGTGAGAGTGCAAATGCTAGTACAATGAGTTTCATTTTTTCTTGGCTCTTCCTGATTTCATGTTGGCCAGCCAGTGTGCTAGTTGACCTTTGCGGCCGCCTGATTTGGCAGTTTTGCGTAGACTACTTACACTGGCCTTGGTATTGATACCGTGACGCTTGGCATCGCCTTTGTCCTGTGGGTTCTTACCATCCGCAAAGTTTTCCTCTATATTTCGTGGCTGACCCAGGCGAACATCACCATCATACTTCAATCTACAAAAATTATCAGAATCAGGATCTATATTATTTTCTTGACACCACTGGTCTTTCATGGGACGAGCTTGTTGTTCGTTGTAAGCATGAAATCTGTATAAAACATTTTTATAAGGTCCTAGAATAACCCATGTACCATTCCCGCTACTTGGTGGCAACGGATCTCCTACCTTCATCCAGATGGGCTTTTTCGGTGTCGATTGTAATGCTGGACCCGGATCTATATTCAAATATTTTACAGCATAGTCCTGTGCTCGTTTAACACCAGCAGGTCCTGCCAATGAATCAAACGCAGGTTGACCACGTTTGAAATTGACCCGTTCACCGACTTCATCCCATTCTCCGTTTACTGTTATGTCTATCAACTCACGAGCAGTACCTGGAAATTCTTCAAATCGGGTGACACCTAGTTTGCCCCATAAATTCGGTATATCTCTGTGACGACCACGTGCATCTATGTATTCGTTGGTCTCTCTATCACGTACATAGGCATGTACTATCGAGTGGCGGCTGATATCTTTTGAGATTTCTTCTTGTTCTTGTGGACTTAGATTTTCCCACTCATCATCATCCAGTTGCATGTCTGGTACGCCTGCATCGGCGTTGTATTCCCAAATGTAGCCTATTGGGTATCTTTTGGGACTGAGTTGATTTATAGCAATGGCCAATATCATGCATTGTCCTTGCATGTAGGCTGCTTGTGCTTCTGCTCGTTCTGTGTTTGTTCCTGCTGCTAGAACGTTTTCGTTTATGAATTCTTTTGCTCTCATTCAGCAGTTCCACTTTCTTAGGGCCAGAGCCTTGCGTGTGGGCTTGCCGTTGGGCTTTTTCATTGGTCCTTTTACGCCGCCCATTCTGGCACAAAAACTCTTTCTGCGCTTGGATGCTTTGGAGCCTTTCTTTAGTTTTGACGGCTTGGTGGTCACTGCCATCTGTAGTTTAGATCCAGGATTCTCTCTGCGATAGCTGGCCACACCCTTGGCATTGAGTCCGCCCTTGGCGCTCTTGCCTTCTTTTCTGCGCCAGGCGGCTGTTTCGTACAGCATGTGATCATCCAGGGCTTCAAAACTTTCCCACACTAGATCAACGCTGACACCTTTTCTAGCTGCCATTTCCTCGGCCAGTTGTTCCATGGCTTCGTACATTTCTTCAATCTCTGGGTCAACTGCTTCGGCCAGGCCTTCTAGTTCTTGAGCAGGCCAGCTGATATAGCTATTGCCGTTGGTGTCTCCGGCTTGCACCACAAACACACCCGGTGTATCATCATAGCCTTCATCCTGGCCAATTTCCCAGCCTGCTGCCATCAGAGTAGATTCTACTCTAGGGTCTTCGTCGCCATTGTACCACTGTGCTGCCAGCTGTTTAAGTGTGTCATCACTGAAGCCATCGTTGCCATCATCGTCATTGCCACCCATTGCAAATTCATTCAGGTCATCCAACATACCATATTTTTTCATCAACCGACCAATTTGACTGTCTGGATTTGGCCGATTGCCAGATTTCAAAAACTGACGGATCATGCCTAACTCTTGTTGCCTGCGTTCATCAGCGTTGTCAACAGCAGGTCCAGCAGTGGTGTCGTCACTGCCGCCTGACTCAGGTTCATAGTACCAGCCCCGGCCCGGATCATCGCCGCCAGTTCGTGCTGAGTTGTCAAATTTGAAATAGGCGATCTGTTTGCTACCCCAATAGCCTTTGAACACACCAGTGTCATCATCAAAGTCTTCACGCTCAAAGTGATCTGCTTCAAATTGGCCAAAGTAATCCGCACTGCGACGATATGACTCTGGCTTGGGATACTTGTAGGGATCATCGCCGATGTCGTCATCACCGCCCGAACCGGGAGCAAACTCATTTATTGATTCATTGGGCACACAGTTGGGCACTTGGCGGCCACCTTTGTTTTTCATGCCCTGTTGCTGATAGCCGTCCCAGCATTTTTCATCCAGCTGAGCCTCTGCTACACCTTCTGACTTGTTGCCATAGTTGCCAGCACCTTTTTTGCGACACTGTACCAGTCGGCCGGATGCATAGGCACTAGGCCATACTTTGGCCGACGCCTTGACCTTGTAGTAGCAGGCATCTTTCTTTTCCATCAGGCCTAAATATTCCACCAAGGGTCCGCCGCAGTGTGGACAAGCCTGGTGTGATTCAGTAATGATATCTTTTATGTTCATTTTCTAACTTCCTTGGTCATGTCTGGCCACCAGTCAGGATCAGGATCCAGTCGGTTTTTGTACAATCGTTTGATACGACTTTCGTATTCCTCTTTAGAGCCCTTGACTCTTTCTGAAACCACATCCAGCACATAGTTCAGTGTGACTG
>Ga0181349_1000846_pt1 | contig 13020 bp, 18 predicted proteins | sample Su13VDMM110SD_FD_130106 | JGI IMG/M metagenome (GOLD analysis project Ga0181349, IMG submission 130106) | Freshwater viral communities from Lake Michigan, USA - Su13.VD.MM110.S.D | ecosystem: Environmental > Aquatic > Freshwater > Lake | place: USA: Michigan | collected 2013-07-16 | reverse complement strand
GTGTTTCTGTGCCTTGTAAACCACCTTTTGTAAATTTGGCGGTAAAGACACCTTTGCCTAATTGATTAAGAGCATATTTATTACCGTCTGTTGATGGGATGACAGGAATCAATCTGACACCTTTTTTGAATAAGGCATCTAGTTTTGTTTTGTCTGCGTTACCATCTGTTCCAACTGTGTCTGTCAAAGTTTGAAGAAATGAGACATCAATATTGAAATAGGTAGTAGGTTCTTCACCGGGTTTTGGTTCTAAAAAGAAGGGGTCACCATTTTTAATCTTTTCAATAAATGGAGTAAAATACTTCATTTGTGCAATATCATTTATATCAAGTGCAGATTCAGTTAAAAGTTTAACCTCACGTATAAGGCTGATTAGTTCTGTAAGGGTGTATTGGGTATTCATGATGTATTAAATAGTTCTTATTAAACAATAATATCTGCGATTCCAAGTTTAACTGCTTCTTCTGCTGATAAATAGACATTAACTTTTTTATCGATCATGCGTTTTAGCTCACCGAATGACATATTTGTTTCATCTGCTAGTGCTTTAAGATAAGCAGTTTGTGTACACTTAATCTCTTCCATTTCATTAATGAGACTATGAAATGATCCGGCATTTCCGCCAATAACAGAGTGAATCATTATGCGACAGTTTTTACCCATCTTGCGCTGTCCTTTGGTGCCAGCAGCTAGCAATAAAACACCGGCAGACATTACTTTTCCAAGGCCAAAGGTATGAATCTCACACTTCTCACGATAAATACGCATTATATCATATAGGGCAAACATATCGTCTGCGTTGCCACCGGGAGTTGAAATAATAAAATCAATTGGCTTTGGCTCTTCTGGCTCTTCTTCTTTCCCAAGCACTCTCCTTGGGTCTGCCAAAGATAAAATAAGTCCGATTAACTCTGATACTTTCTCCTCTTCAACTGCTCCAAATAAACCAATTGTTCTAATTTCTGGTGGAGTATTAAGAACTGAGCCTTCGTCCTCTCCCCCTTCTTCATCTTCGCCGATTTCTTCTTCTGGAATTTCTGACTCGTTTTTTGTTGGCCTTTTACGCTTCTTGTTTGTTATGAAAGACAGCATGAATCACTCTCCGTTATAATAGTAGTATAACCCATCTATTTGTATTTTGCAACATCTCTTTGTAACTTAATCAGTTCGTTAACATATTGTGCAGCACCATTCCAATTGTTAAAGGGCAAGAATTTGTTTCTATAAAGGCTTGGATAGTTGTTGATCATGGTCACAATAACTTTTTCTCTCCAAAGCCTAAAGTTTCGTTCGTGTATTAAAGTATAATGCTCAAGATCGTTCTCGCTCGCGCCCTTTTCTTTAAGCATAAGTTTTTTGCTTTCCATTATAAATTGGATATCTTGTTCTATAAACACAAGAGATATCAATAAATCTTTTGTTGTTTTTTCGATCATTGAAGAAACAAGCCCAAGCTCTAAAAGGCCAGAAAAGATCTTGTGGAACAATAGTCCCAACGAAAACCATAATGCCATAGTTATATAATATTCCATAATGACTCCAAATAAAAAGGTTGTGTTAGATCATTCTAACACAACCTTTAATATATGGCAAATATATAAATTAAACTAATCTACGAATTACTCGTCTGAGGACTTCATTGATGACTTCATCATCAGTGATCAGATCAACGTTTTTGAAAGCCACAGACTCTTTGATATTTCTTTTATCACCCCCCTTAAGGTTGCGAGCTACTGCTTTCTTGACTCTGGATTCTTGGAGTTCGGGTTCTTCTTCTTCGACCTCTTCTTCTTCGAATTCTTCATCCTCAACCGGACCTTCTTCGTCTGACATTTCATCCGATGAAAGCTCCATATCTTCCATTCCTTCTTCGCCTGCACCTGCGGCTCCACCAGCCATTGCTTGTTCTAAAGCAGCGGGAAGCAACTCTTTCAGCACATCTGCTAGGAAGGTTTTAAATTCATCGCCAGTAACCTCTAAATCTTCGGCACCGGGGGCTTCTGGCTCCATGTCCATTTCCATTTCTTCTTCGGGCATTTCTTCTGCGCCTTCTTCGGGCATTTCACCCTCGGCACCCATATCTGCGGAAGGCTCATCCTCTTCCATAGTCATGCTTCCGTAGTCTTCTCTTAATGCTTTTTTTCCAGAACCTAAAAAGTTCTTAATTCTGTCTTGTTTGATATTAGCAAGTTTCATAAAACTTGAAACTTGCCTTTCTGAGAGTAGTGCTTTTGCCATATATTTGCTCCTCGAAAATAAATAGTTGCTATTTCTAAAAAACCTAAATATCTTTGTCTATTAAGTCAAAAATATTATCTATGTCCTGCTGAGAGAATAAAATTTCTTCTAATTCTTTCGCTTTAGTAATTAGTCTCTGTTTTCTTTCTATCTGAATTTTTGTTCTTATATTCCCCTTTTCCATTATCTTTTTATTCATCCAAATCATAAACTCTGGATCTTCGTCTAAATAAGCGTCAATAATGTCACGAATGAAGTATGATTGACGCCTGTATCCATCTTGATAAAGTTTGATTAATAATGTTGCCTGCTTTCGAACTTCTAACCAAACATATATCTTTTTCCAATCCATTAGTTTCTATCTAAAATATGTGTTCGGCTTTCTTGCATTCCGGAGGATGTTTGACGAATGAACTTCGCTTTTGACCAAAATTCACGAATGGTTCTGGATCCACAATAAGAAAAGCCTGAACTAATGCCGTTCTTCAACTGATCAACAATATCCGCAGTTGAGCCTTTATACGGCACAGTTGTCGAAATGCCCTCTAGAGAAGAAGCTTTGCCACGCCAATCCATCTGTGCGTCTTTTGATGCCATCCCCCTGTATACCTTTCTCTTTGAGCCATTTTCTGTAATTATGATTTCACCGGGAGTACAATCGGTGCCAGATAGTAAAGAGCCAATCATGGCAAAATCTGCCTTTGCAGCCAATGCCTTAACAATGTCTCCAGAATTTTTCATGCCTCCATCTGCAATAAGTGCAACATTTTTTTCTGTTTGTGAACATTCCAATATCGTTGACAAACCCGGCATTCCACAGCCAGTTTGAATTCGTGTACTGCAAATTGCCCCCGATCCAATATTGGCACGAATAGAGTTGGCACCCCAATCTGCCAAACGACTAAATCCATCTAATGTAGCGACATTGCCCGCCATAAGATGTGGGTGATTTCCGAATTTTTCCCTTAAAGATTGCAACGCTCTTTTCATAAGGATGTGATCCCCGTGAGCTACATCTAAACACAATATTCTTGCACCGGCTTTAATCAATTGGGTGGCACGATCCATATAGTCGCCAGTAATGCCTATGGCAAAGCCGGTCTTATCTGGCATAACGTTTTCAAATATAACTTCAGCCATTTCTACTTGTTGTCGAATTGTGTTATACCTGTGGACAATCCCCAATCCTCCCATCCGTCCAAGTGCAACAGCCATCTTTGTCTCAGTAATTGTATCCATTGGTGAAGAAATAATCGGAAGATCAAAATATAATCCTCGCTCTTCGTCTAACCAATTTCCGATATTTACTTCTTTTCGACTTTCAATGTCCGAAAAGGTTGGAACAATGAGCACATCATCATAGGCCAAGCACTCTCTGAAATTATTCATTTTATTCTCACATGTATATTGTTAAATGTATCAAGAAAATCGACTATATCAATTAGAGAATAGCCAGTTTCTAAGTCTGAATTTTCTGGAAATGGAATGATTGTTTTCGCATTGTTGTAAATAACATATAACTGTGGTACTCCGTCAACATTGAAGAACTTTGCCAATTTTCTGGATTCCCATACGTTACAATCCATAAAGTCATAAACATCCCCGAACTTTGAAGATACGCTCTCAAATACTGGTTTTATGCCTTCGCACAAGTGGCACTTTGGGTTGTAAAACTTGATTACAACCGGCTTCCTTGTCTGTCTTATGGCTTCGCCAAAGTTGTTATCGTTTACTTGTTTCATAACGCTCGATCAGTCTATTAATATACCATGCTGCTTTTTTGAGATCTTCAACAGGACTATCTTTGAACTTATAGCGAGAGATATACTTTATTGCGTTTCCTGCACAAAAATCCTCTCCCATCCCGATATCTTCGATATAATCGATTACTTCGATAGTTCCTTTATTATAGTGACTTGGGTGATTTACTTTCTCTTGCTTTCCAAGGCTTTCAATTTGCGATCTACCATTATCTTGCATATAATCTCCTTTTAATGGAATAAAATCAAAATCAGACATTTGCCATATCCTCTGCCCATGCTTGAATGTCGCTTCTGCACGTTGGACAGAACAGCTTGACCGTCTGAGATTCATTATACACCATAACGGTCCACGTTGTCACATGTTCTTTATTCTTTTTATCGTATGCTGCCTCACAGCCTGTACACTTGTCTCCCATCATTCCAAATAGAGATAGCTTCTCATTCATGAGTGTTTCTTTATCCTGCTTAGAAGCTTCTCTTCTTTGTTTTCTGTTCATATTTAAAGCCCTCAATTGTTTCTGGATTGGACGAGAAATAAATCATCCTCACTGGTTAAATTTACAATCCATTCATTTTTCAAATGAACGTTTTTATTATTTCTGAAGTTTATTGCAACCCAATCAAAGCCATGCTTAACTGACGACGAGATAATCATTCCACCATCAACATACATCATCATAACCCTTACTGTTTCAGCACTATCCCAATGTTTAAAGGAAATAATAGAACCTACGCCGTGGTCATATTTCATTTGCCTTGTTATCCATTCTACCATACTTTGCTGGTACATATAGAGTTGGGCCACCAAATATTACAACCATAGATGGAAATGGAGCAGAGTTCTTGGAATTCCCAAACTTTAACCTTCCCTTGATAAAGAAGATCTGATTTGCCTGTGAGCAATAGTCATGAAAGAAGCGAGTATCCGTTCTTGCCGCGACTAGTAAAACAATAGTTGTATTTGGCTTTTTTGATTCTTGAAGGGCCTTGCTTACCCATTCTCTTGCCTTAGAATAAGGAGGATTTACGAAAACATTATGTCCTCCCCAATCCTGAGATAAACCATCATCATCCTCTGTATAGTACTTGGTGCATTTTGTATTAAGTGCGCTAGCACAGGGATCAAGCGTAAAACTAAACTTCTGGTTTAGGTTGTCGTAGAAACCTTGCGGAGTTTCCCACAAGTCGGTATTGTTTGAAAACATGGTTTGTTGTGCTTTAACGTTCATTCTTTGTCTTTCTCTTGTGTAATGTGTGGTTTTTAGCAACTAATAATAACTAAACTTTTAGTTTATCTTCGTACTTGGTAGTTAAGTTTTCAATAAATTCCCATTCATAGAATGGTAGTATATTGCCGGAATTTAGTGCGAGAACTTCATACACTATATAGTCTTTTTCTCTCTCACAGGTTTCTTCTTCGCTTTGGGCCGGCTCAATACGCTGCCTAATGTAGATGGCATATACCAAATCTCCGCTGGGCTGTATTTTAAACGATAAAATATCGCCTACGTTATTGACCGGTACTTCCAAAGCCATTATCTGATCTTTTGGTTTCGTCTAAAATATCGACAATTTCAAAGTGTTCAGTTGAAATCACTTCTGGAATAGCTTGTGCTATGCGATCACCAACATTATAAGTATAAGATATAAAACTATCCGAATTATGAAGGATAACCTTCCACTCTCCCCTATAGGAGCTATCGATAACTCCAGCAAGAACATCGACACCGTTTTTAACTGCTAGTCCAGAACGGGGCGCTACTCGCATATAATAGTTGGGACTAAATGATGTGGCAATACCTACGGAAACCATGGCTCTCCCGCCGGGACTGATGGTTCCAGCTTCGGCAGCATAAAGATCATATCCTGCGTTACCGTATTCGCGCTGTCTTATGTTGTTAAAATTCTCAAGCTTCTTAATCTTTAGATTCATTCGATTTTGCATGCAATGCTTTTTCCTCTTCCCTTAATCTAACCAGTTCTTCTAAACTTGCAAGCCATTCGATTGAGATTTCTTTTTGTTTGTTGTCCCGATCTTCGGGCCATCCTTTTTGTGCCCAATCAACAAGCATTTGTCTCCAAATCTTAATTGGGATTTGGACTTGAACATGATCGTTTGATGCTTCAAACTCTACCTTTTCGATTTCTAAATAAACATTTGATACGTCAAACATTTCTTCATACAAATGATAGGTATTACCATGTGATATAGTTGATTTTGTACTCATTTAATTGTTAATTGTTGTTTTTAGCAACTCACGATACTTAAAAACACCAAGTTCCTTATGCTTGCATTCCAGCATCAAATCAAAATCAAGGCCATAATCATCTAGAGTCTTCCAGTAACTATCTGAATGTGCTTGTGGTGGACATTTAATCTTTTGTTCTTCTGCACGGGATTGTGAATAGTGAACAACTGGCTTGATATTGCCCCAAGTGCTAAAGCAAATTTCCATTGCTTCTTTCTCGCTTATATCACCAGAGTTTAATTTGTGATGATGTGCGTCAAATACAATTGGAATATTGGTGTGCTTATAAATAAGATTATAAAGTTCACCAGCATTATAAAGAGAGGGTCTGTCGTCTACTTCCAGAGTAAAACGAGAACGAATCTTCTCATCAAGAAGCTCAAAGTTACGCAAAAACTGTGCAACGGCCATGGGCTTGTTCTTATACGTCGCACCAACATGAATATTAATCTTGTTGTATGGTGTGCGGGAAAGGCCCATAATGTCAAGAATATCTGCATGAACGGTCAAGTCCTTGATTGTATTCTTTGTTACTCTTTCATTCGATGAAGTAAGCTTGTTGAATGGGCCGGGATGAAACGTAAGACGTTGATTGTTTGCTTTTGCCCAATCGCCACACTTCTTTAGAATACTGGAAACCTTCTCAATGTTTGGCAAGTTGTAAATGCCATACTCGGATGCCCAAGGAAACATGTCGGACGACATACGATAAAAGTTGAATCCGTTTTGCGTGTTCCATTGAAGAATCTTATATAGGTCTTGAACATTCTGCTCGGCTAGCTGTGCGGCATATTCAATGCCACGTTCATCAAACGTTTTCCTGATCATTGTCCGATTCGTAGTAACCTTGCGCTTAGCAGGCACATCGGAAAGAGTCATATTAATACAAGCATACCCAATTTGCGTAGACACCATAAGAAGCCCCTTGTGTATAGAGAACATAACACAGGGGGCTTCAAGAGTCAATAGTTTTGTTTTATTTATTTCTACGTTCTTGTACAGGAGCAGAAGCGTTAAGATATCTGCTTGAATGTATTATTAACATAAATAGTTGTTTTTTTGTTTATGCCAACATTTTTAGTTGATGTTTCATCGATCTAACCGAGAAGCCCCACGTTATCGAGTGATCAGGTCGGCCCATATATGGCTTATGCAACATAATCACATCGCCGTCCTTAACTCCCCAACATCTAATCTGGGTTTCGGTGTTTGTATCATCGATGGCATTCACAATCCAGTATTCTTTTCCTGTTGCAGTTTTACGCTTAATAATCTCTTTTGGGATAAACCAAGTCAACCCAAGCTCTGGATCAAATTCCGAGATTGGAGGAACCATCTTTTCCTGCAAACGATTAATGATATCTGGAGAAACAACGAGATTGATTGGATATACACCCGTAAGTTCAGTTAGATACTGAATCTTCTCTTCCCGCGTAAATTCTCCCTCTGGTGCATAAGTCTTGATGTTTTCTTCTAGATCTTTTAGCTTACGAGGACGATCCACTGCTACGGCTGACCAGAAATGTTTTCCACCTGTAAACCGAGAGTCAATAAGGCTGCTCATAGCTCCAGAACGACAAAGAACGTCTATAGCCTTCTTGTTTAGTTTGCTATAGGACATTTTCTCATTAAACAAAAACTCCTCAACCGTTTTGAACGGACGATGATTAACAATTTGCTGGATTGCTACCTCTCCGAGCCCTTTAATGGACGCAAGAGGCTGGATTAGGGTAGAACCATCCTCGTTCATTTCCCATTCAGTTCCAGAAGTATTTACGTTTAGTGTTTCAACATTGAAGCCATGAGATTTTGCAATATTGATTGCTCTTTCTTTGTCGGAATCATTCTCTTTATCGAGGAAGCTAACCATCCATTCTGCGGGATAGTAGGTGTAGAGCCATGCACATTGATACGAGAGAATCGAATAGCTAACGGCATGAGACTTATTGAAGCCGTAACCTGAAAAGTACTCAAACGTTTCCCAAAGCCTTTGTGCATCATGGGCTTTAATGCCCTTTTCCACACAACCTGCGATAAACTTGTTATGAATCTTGTCTTTCTCTTCAAAGCCTTTCCCCGTTCCCTTCTTTGTCAAAAGCTTACGAAGCTTGTTGCCTTCATCCAGATCAATATTCTTGCCAAGCTTGTGTGCCAATAGTGCAATCTGTTCTTGGAAGATCAAAAATCCGTATGTATCTTTTGTGACATCTTTCGCAATTGGATGGATATAATTAATCAACTGTGGAGTTTCTTTCGCAGCAACATAATCTTTATCTACGTTTGCCGATAGTGGACCGGGACGATAAATCGAGGTAATAGCTGAAAGATCAATGATGTTGGATGGCTTTGCTCTCTTACAAAACTCTTGTGCCCCACGTTCGGTGAATTGAAAGATTCCAGCCCAATTACCTTTCTGAAAGATGTTCTTATAAACTTTCTTATCATTAAGATTCATTTTCTCTGGATGTAGCTTTTCATCATAGAACTTCTTTACATCTTCGAATGTTGGCTCTTTAACATCAAAATGACGCTTTAGAACATGGCGAATTGCTCCTTCGATCATACGAAGCGAGGCAATGCCGAGAATATCAAACTTAATAAAACCCATTGGCTCCAAGTGACGAACGTTCTGACCTTCTGCCCAAGGGGTTTGACGAACACCATCAGAGTTGATTAGTGGCATATGAACGTCAAGATTCTCACCTACGACTACACCACCAGCATGACGACTTACACTTTTGACCTGTCCATAAAGCATATCAATGTGATTTGCGACATGTGGATACTTCTTCAAAAATCCTTGAAGAGTTGGCGAATATTGTTTTACTTCTTCGAATGTAGGAACATATAGGCCCGCCTTAATATCATGCGCTTTTTTGGCAGCAGGAGTTGCTTCAATCATCATCTTACCAGTTACTTCATTCACTTCTTTAAACGAGATATTATAAAACTTGCTAATATCTTTTACTAGCGATTTAAGTTGAAGAGTATTCCAGTTAGAAATTGGAACAACAGTGGTATCTCCCCATTCCTTAATGAGAACGTCCTTTAGTTCCATTGGATTGCTAACATCATAGTCGATATCTGGAAATCCATCTTGATTCTTTGTCATAAATCTCTCAAAGAGAAGTCCATGTTTGATTGGATCAACCTGAGTAATTCCCAGAACATAGGAAACAAGAGAACCAGCAGCCGAGCCTCTACCGGGTCCAACTAACTGTAATTGTTGCGCTCTGTCAGAAATTGCCTTCATAGTAAGGAAATACTTGCTAAAACCACGATCATCAATAACCGATAGCTCTTGCTCAATACGTTCGGTATAGTTCTTCTTTTCATGCAGATTCAAAGAACGCAATCCCTCAAAGGCATAATGAGAAAGTGCCTGTTCAGCAGTAAATCCGGCTGGAACAACGAAATTGGGCAAACGAACTGTATTATCTGGCATAAATGCCTCAATACGTTCATGGGCAATCTTATATGTATTTGTAAGGCTTTCCATGACGATATTATCATCGTAAGAAAACCCACAAGACTCTGAGTACTTCTTATAGGCTTCCCACATTTGATCGCCGTTCTTTGGATACAGTTCATATCCAATCTCGTCAACGCCGCTTGGAAGCTCGCTTTGTCCCTCTGCCCAATCTGGCTTTCCCTTCCCGATCCATCCAAGACGCTTATATAGCTCCCTATCCTTCCACGCATCGGGGTTTGGATAGTGCGAATCAGCAGTAGAAACCAAGCCAATACCAAACTCTTCTTTCATCTTAAGAATGTAGTGGTTTAGCTCATGTTGTTCCTTGATGTTATTCCATTGAATCTCGCCATAAAAACGATCACCAAAAATGCTGATCATTTTTTGGGTAGTCTCTCTCATGGAATCAAGAATGGCGGCTTCGCCCTTGCTTTTATTCGGCCAGTAGCAAAGGCTGGCGAACAAACCGCCTAGGCATGCCGAACTTACAATAATCCCTTCATTGTATTTCTCTAGAAGATTATAATCCATACGAGGATAACGATAAAAATTCTCGTTCTTATAAGATTCCGAAATAAGCTTAAATATGTTGTTTAAACCTTTCTGATTTTGTGCCAAGAGTACAAGATGTGCTCTACGATTCAGAATCGACTTGATTTCTTTTTTTGAAGCACCTTCATCTTCAACTGTAGCACCAGAAACTGACTCTTCCTTGCTCTTTTTCTCTTCTTGGATTCTTTCATATTCCAAACGCCATTCATCGACAGAGGGAATAAAATAAGCTTCAATTCCAAAAATTGGCTTAAAGTTTTTTCCTTCCTTCTGCATCTTCTTGGCATGCACAACAGAATATGCCAGAGAATTCATATTTCCATGGTCTGTTAGTGCCATGGCATCGGCACCATTTGAATATGCATATTCAAAATGACTCTCTGGATATCCGAATCCATCAAAAATGCTGAAAACGGAGTGACTATGAAGATTTGTGAAGTTAATCATTGTTGGTTAATTTGACCTTTTTTGTAAGTTGTTATAATTATTCTTGTTCATCAGAATCGATGGCGTCTGATTTTTCGGTGTAATCACCACGATACTCTAATCGCCTTGTGCCTACTAGAATTCCGTCTGTAAATTTAAGCTTCCACGTTGCTTTATCACCATGCATTTCAATATAACCATGATGCTGGGTATCTTCAAGTCCCAAGAAAACGCTGCGAATAATTCCAAAAATAGGGTGTGTTCGTTCTTCTTCCTGAACATGTTCATATTTCACCTTTTTTATCAGCAATCGTTTATTTTGTAAAATATATGTGTCCAAACAACACTCTAAATCTTTTGTCTGATATTCTCCCCTTGTAGGGCCATTTTCAACATCTTCATTGATTTCAATCGTGTCAAACATACCCACTGTGCTGCTCCTTATAAATTTCATCTTTAATAGCGTTGTCTACAGTATCTAAGTCCCCTTTTTATATAGTTCCCCTATAAAGTGGCTTAAACTTAGGGCTAGTGAATAACGAGCCTAAAAGCTTGTGCTTTTCTGTCAGTGGCGAACCCATATATTCTCTAAAACCTTGCCAAGTTTTAGTATCAAACGAATATTCTGGCTTCCATATGTAATTACTTTCAGTTTTTATTTTTGAGAACACATCTTGCAAAGATGCATTATTTTTTATTTTCGACCATTTCAGTATAGCATACAAATCATCGTTATCAAAGGTAAATGCGCTAGAAACACCATCGATTACTGTTTTGGTATCGTGGGATACAAAAAACGGATGATAATTTCTAATATGTTTCCTAACACCGTATAAATTATTTATATCGTATTGCTGGTTAACAAAGCTAACAAAATATCTGTCTGGCTTTATCCACTTCGACATTTTAATAGAAGCTCTTTTAACCATGTAGGCTCCATATAAAGTGCTAAATGGTATGGTACAATTTAGCAAATATCTATGATGCACCGAGACATACATGATCGGGATTGTTTTAAATTTTCTTATTTTTCTGCCACCTTTTGTGGTGTACTCTCGCTCGTATGTTATAGGATCAAATACGGTTTCTCCAATATACTTTTTCACTATTGGCATGTAATCGTTATTGCATATGATCCAGATAGTGTCACAGCCGGCAAAGGCACATTCCATGACGGATTTTTGGATAGGATAATAACCCGGAGCGAGAGGATTTAGATAATCTGGTAAGATAGTATCGTATTCATTTTTGTAGCCTGCAATCGGAATAATTCCGGCAAGGTTAAAGCCATATCGTTTACTTTGATACGTTTCTACCGATTCAATTTCAGTTGCTTCCATATTCTATTCGTGGCTAGTTGTTCTAATAATTCTGTCTCTAATATATCAGATGGCTGTACAAATGTCAAGCTTTCTTGTGGTCGGTAGTCATTTAATTTTGTTTTCTTGACCTCTCTAATTGTCAGCTTAACATCTAGCTTTTTAAACCTAGGTATTTTTAATTCTTTCTTATAGTGATAGATACCGTTTTGTCTGCCTTTAACCTCGTATTCTTTCGCTATGTCAAGAATGCGAAAACGTATCATATAATCATCTGGCAATTGTTTGATAATATTCTTTGTCTTTGAAATGGCAATTGCTTTGTTGCCATCGATCCATACTTGATTTACAAAATTTCCTCTTGTTTTAACAAGCATTTTTTTATATTCATGTAAGGTATCAAACTTAAAATAATCGTAGATCATACCTTCGTTATTTGTTTTTGCAATCTCTGGGAGTCCATCGATATTTTCATCGAAAACAAACATATGATTAAACTTTATTTTTATAACTCTTGAATTTCTTGTCGTTATCTTAAGAACATTATCCTCGTCAATTCTGGAATTGCTTACGCTATCTCCCAATGGCATCATGCCTTCAAGTCCGTGGATGAAAGCCAATCTTTCCCACAGGTCGGCTTTTTTCATGCCTAGATTTTTAATTTTGCCATTGCATAATATCGAATTATCGATGTTGATATCGGAAAACTGATATTGGGGGTCAAAATGCTCAAAATACCTTGGTTGTTCAAAAGATGAATAAAAAAGCGGCAACTGGTTTGTGAAGGCATACATAACAGCACACAAATTAGAGCCAAACACAATTTTATCATAGCTGTGAACTAAGTTTTTCATTCTGCATCTTGATAGATTAATCTTCTACAATTTTGGATATGCTATTCCTGCTGCCATAGCAATATCTTTAGGAATATCTATTCTAATTTGTTTTCTATCAGGCCATGTGCTATACATATATACACCAACATCACCGTGGCTATTTTT
>Ga0181349_1000845_pt1 | contig 13023 bp, 19 predicted proteins | sample Su13VDMM110SD_FD_130106 | JGI IMG/M metagenome (GOLD analysis project Ga0181349, IMG submission 130106) | Freshwater viral communities from Lake Michigan, USA - Su13.VD.MM110.S.D | ecosystem: Environmental > Aquatic > Freshwater > Lake | place: USA: Michigan | collected 2013-07-16 | reverse complement strand
TGGCTAGGCGGCTCGCCGCTGCTTGCGAACGTCCGTCAAGAACGACGCCAGGTCGAAGACCTCGCTCTCGAGCTCCGACGTCGTGCTCTCGAGCTCGTCGAGAACCTCTTCGGCCGTCGGCTCCGTCTTCAGGCCGTGAGCAACATAGGAGCCGGCGAAGGCGAGGATGATCGAAAGGGCCGTGATCAGCGTCGCATAAAGCTCCGCGTCGGAAAGCTTAAAGGGCAATTCCGAAGCCGGGACGCCGGCCGCGATCGTCGGGGTATTCTCCCGAACGATCGCGCGAGCGGCGTCTATGTCGGCCTGATACTTGCCCGCGCGTTGCTTGCGGGCGTCGCGGGTATCAGGCCCCCATTCGCCATCTGGATCGACGCCGAGCAACTTTTGCGCGGCGACGATATTGTCGCCTTCCAGAATGGCGATCTTCGCCTCTCGATCGGCGATCACTTTCTCGGCTTCGGTCGTCGCTTTCGTGGCGACCGCAAAAGCCTGGCGGCGATCGGCGTCGACCTGGCTCGCGGCTTCGACTTTCGACTTAAGGGCGAGCTCGCCGGAATGGCGATCAAGAAGCCCCGCGCTGATCAGCATTGCGCCGAGGACTGCGGCGCCGATCCAACGCTTCGACCTCACTTCGCTTTCGACTGCGATACCGAGGCCGATCAGGGATGCAGCGACACAAGGGCCGATCCATCCAGCAAACGGGATCGAGATCATCGCCTCGAAACCGTTGTAAGCCAGGACGCCAGACACGGCGGCAAGGCCCGAGGCGGCTGCAATAATAAGCCAGCCGCCGATTACTCGAGCGTTTAACATGGTTTGTTTTCCGTTTGTCGGGCGCTTGGCCGGGCCGTGTGGCCCGTTTCCATTCCCCGCCGCGTGGAGGCGGCCCGTCAGGGGAACACGCCCCGGCTTGCGCCGGGGGTCGTCCTAGTTTGCGGAAGCCTGGTCGTCTTCGCGGCCTGTCATCACTTGCAGGTCGCTCGCGAAGCCCTCGAGATCGTCTGCGACGCGGTCCAGATATCCGGCTGTAAGAGCGTCGACCGCCATGACGGCGACCTTGATCCGCGAGAAGCGGGTCTTCAGGTCGGCGACGCGCTGGGTCTGCGTTTTCTTAGCGGCCATATTCGAAGTTCCTTCGGTTTGTGAATTCCGAGCTCTTGGCCGAACCGATCGGTTCGTTTCCATCCCGCGCCGGCGTGGAGGCGGCTCTTTCGCGGGACACCGAAGCGCCGGGGCGCTTCGTTTAGACCGGGACGTCGATCGGGAAGACCATGTAAAGGCCGCGGCCTTGAAGGTTCTTTTCGCGGGCGCGCTTCTCGGCGGCTTCGCGGGTCTTGAACTTTCCGATCACCGTTCCGGGCGTTCCGTTCGCTTGACCGAAATACTCTCGGGCAAAGGCGATGATTTGAAATTGCATATCTGTTTATCCTTAGAGCTCTTGGCCGAACCGATCGGTTCGTTTCCATTCCCCGCCGGCGTGGAGGCGGCTCTTTCGGGGAACATTCCGGCTAGGTCGCCGGGGTTCGTTTTTGCGATGTCAAATATCTATACGCATAAGATAAGCCTAAGCTTGAACAATGCAACGTCTATTATACGCATAATCAATCACGAATTCGTGTTATACGTTAAATATGCGTATAAATTACGGGAGGGTATTGCCGGCGGGCGCGAATAGACGCCTATTAGGCGCGTTAACGAATTAGGAAGGCGCGGGGCATGGCAAAGGCGAAGACGGCAAAAAGCGGATCGCAAACGGTAAAGGCGTCGCAAGAGCGCATGATCGAGCGGGGCGGCGCTCGCTTCCCGTCGATGATGCTCAACCCCGAGGAAGCGGAGCTATGGGGCGGCCTTGTCGCCGCCTATGGCGGGGAGGGGCATGGCGGGGCCAAAAAGACGCTCGTCGCGGCCCTGAATGCCCTGGCGAGCCGCAAGACGCTATCGAACGCCGAGCTCGTCGCCGAGATCGCAAAGCGGCTCGAGGCGCGCCAGTGATCGCCTGGCAATCACCCGACGCGATCCCTGACGGCGTCGTGACGCTACGCGGCCGGTTCGGCGATCGCGGTTCCGTCCTGACGTTTCCCGAGGCCCGGCTCGTCGGCTTTGAATGGTTCGCGAAGGGGGCCGACGGACATTATCGCCGGATCGCTGGAACGCTTCCTTTTACCCCGATCGGATGGCTTCACCCGGCGCCCAAAAACGGGTGAAACCGTCGGCTAGTACCTTGATTGTAGGAACCCCGAAAACCAGGTCGGGTGAAGCTAGCGCCTTGTTCTGACAGGAAGCGCAGCGATTTAGGAAACCGATGCTCTATCCTGCTGAGCTACGGGGTCTATTGGGTTTTTTCGCAGGCGGGTGACGGGACGGGTGACGCCTCGCCGGCGTTTTCAGCCTCTCAATCGCGCTCATTATCACCGCGTCGCGGTCTACGTAAACACGCCTCAACTGCTGAACGCTGTCGGGCGTCCAGCCCATCATGTCGGCAACTTCCTGATCGCTGAAACCGAGGCGCGCAAGGCGTGTTGCGCAGGTGCGGCGAAGGTCGTGCGTGGTCAACTGAACGTCGGCGGATCGAGCGGCGTCGGTAATCGCGTGGCTTAGGCCGTGAGCCGTCCAAGCCTTGCCGCGCGAATTGACGAGCACGGTCGGCCCGACCCGCTCGAGCTCGCCGAGGATCGCCTTCGCTTCCTGCGTCAACGGGATACGCGCCAGGCGCTTGCCGCGCGACTTGTTGGTCGGTCGGTCGATATATCCGTCGTGAACCTGACCCCATCGAAGATCGATCAGGTCGCCGAGGCGAAGGCCGATCCACGACGCCAGGCGAAGCGCCCTAGAAACCTCTGGCGAGGCCGTGGCGGCGGCCTTGGCTATCTCTTCGTCGGTCCATACTCCTTGCGACTTGTCGGCGCTGTATAGCTTCCCGACACCTTCGGATCGGTTGAAATCGAGCCGACCGCGAACTTTGCCCCAAGCGAGCAGCATTCGAAGCGTTGCGATCGCTTGATCGGCCTGGCGCGGCGAGTGTCTCCATTCATCGCGCCAGGCGAGAAAATGCTTCACGACGCCGCGATCGTCGGCCGCCTCGAGTGGCATGTCGCCGAAGCGTTCCTGAATACGATCGAGCCAGGTCAAGTAATCCGCCTTCGTTCGCGGGGCCAGTCGCGCGAATTCGGGGCTCTCGCGATAGTCGCGAATTAGCCCCGCGATCACGCCTTCGATCCCGCGCCGGCGCGAGGCGATCGCATTGTTATAGGCCGTGAGAAGCTCTGGCGTCGCGCTGTCGAGCTTCTTCTTCGCCGTCAATATCAAGGGGCCGCCGCGCCAGGCGTAGTAATAAAACGTCTTTCCGGCCTTGCGGTCCTTAGACGTCCAGAAGAGGCCCTTTAGATTTATGACCATGCGCCGACCGCTCCCATGCGGCGAGGGCGCTAGCGGGCGGGGGTTCCGGTTGATAATTCGTTAACGCATCGATCGCGCGATCGATCGCCAGACGATCCCAAGTCAGACGCTTGCCAAGGCGAAGAGGCTCGCACACCCGGCGAGGATCAATCCCCGCCAGGTATTCGCGCGCCTCTGGCTCTGTCAGCAAGCGAGGGGTCACTAGTCGGGCATTCCCGCCATAGCGATACCGGCAAGGATCGGCTTAAAGACCTCGAGCGCGAAGAGAAGCGACAAGCCGATCGCGATCCCCACGCCGAGCCATATGCTCGTCATTCTGAATTCGGGGTCTGTCATGATCAGGCGCGCCGCTTGTGAAGCTGAACGATCGCGTCGACGTGATCATGCATTTGGACGCAATAAACCCGCTCTTGCCGGGTCGCCTGAAGGGTCGAAATCAAAACATTGCCGGCAATCTCGCGCGCCAGCGCGCGGACGCGCGGAATGTCGAACTCGCCGACCCGCAACGGCGCGCCGTCGATCAGCGCGTCTAGCTGGCGCTCAATTTCATCTAGCGGGTCGCCGGCAAGTTCCTGGCGAAGCGCGACAACAATTCCGGCCGCCGCTTCGCCAAATGGGCGAGCGATCCGGCGCGCGTCTTCGTCTGATATACGTGACATTCGTTCAGGCCCCTTCTCTTAAGAAGGGGTAAAGTTGTCTTCGTTTTACGAAAAAGGCAACCCGGTTACGAACGAAGTTTTTCGTACGTCGACGAACTTCTTCGGACGTCCTCGCACTCTAGAGGCGCTGCACTACCCAAATTGCGCGTCCAATAATGCCGAGCGATTTTTGGTCTATGAGCTCAGAAGATCGGTAATTTGGATTATCTGAGCTCATGTTTATTTTCCCCGTCTCGGCATCCCGCTGGCATCTGCGAAACGTGATGAAGCCAGCCCCGTCGACGGCGTAAATACCGCCGGCCGCTATCGCGTCCTGCGCTGTGTCGACTAAGGCGAAACTGCCGGCGTTAATGGTCGGGGCCATATTGTCACCGTCGACGGTTACAACAATCAACGAAGCCGCGTCGCCAATCGCTGCGACGTTGCGCGCAGAAATCAGCGTTGAAGCTTTGGGTCTGCGTCGCGCCAGGGCGAGGCGCATGTCGACTTGGGAAGACCCCGAGTATACGGAAAGCCTTGTAAACTCGACGCCGTATGATTGTTTTAGCAGCATAAGAACGGCGTCGGCTTGTGCGCCGGAGAGCGTCAAGTCGCCGGCAACCATGCCGGGCTTAACTTCGGTTAAATCGTCAACGCTCCCGTCTGCTAGCGGGTCGATATCTTCATGCGATATCGGCGGCTCACCCTTGCCCACAAAATTCGCACGAAGCTTCGCAATCATGTGCGCCGGCAGGCGATCGCGATCATACCCGGTTGCGCTTTCATAGTATTGGTAAGAGCTCGCCCTCGCAAACCCTAGCGCCTTGGCGGCTTCCTCCATAGGCAGGCCGGCGCGCAATCTTAACGCCTTTAGCCGTTCGTGAATTGCCGACATTCGATTTCCAAACCCCCAACAGGCTTGTAACGCGCCACGCTACAAAAGCGCGCTGCACAAATCGATGATATGTTGCTTTTTTCGTAAAGCCAACGTTCGCTGACTTGACGGGTTTACGAAAATCGTCTTCGTATACGAACGATGACGAACGCGACACATACCATAATAGGGCTATTCGGGGGAGTAAGCGCCCTGGCACGGGCTGTAGGCCGAACTCCGTCAACTGTCGACTACTGGCGGCAAACTGGCCGCATCCCTGAAAAGAACCGTGACGAAGTCGCGAAGGCGCTTCTCGTCAGCTTGCCTTCGTCCGTCGAAGCTGTCGTCGCGAAGGCTGTCGCCGGCCAATGACCAACTTGCCCGCGATCGCGCCGAATGAGCCTGTCACCCGTCTCGGATCGCGAGCGGCCGTCGAGATTGTCTCCGACGCGCCAGCGACCGGCGCGCGTGTCAGCCGAACGATCGACATAGCGGCGCCGCTCGTTCTCGAGCTCCCGACTGCGCCGAGCGTGAACGACTGCTTCGGCGAGCATGGCGGGGGCGGGGGTAGGCGCGGCCGGCACGACACGAAGGCTTACAAGGACTGGAAGGGCCATGCGCTTTGGCGGCTGAAGATGCAAAGGCCGACGCGGATCGCGACGCCATGCGTCGTCTTCGGCTCGGTCGATCGCATGAGCGGGTCGGCTGATATCGACAACCGGATCAAGCCGACGCTCGACATTCTCAAAACGGCCGGCGTCTACGCCGACGACAGCCTTGTGACCGGCGTCGCCTTCGTTTGGGCGCCGACGCGCAACGGCATGACGCGACTTCTGATCGTCCCTGCGACGGCGCTTCGCGCAATCTTCCATCCCGCCAATGAAACCGGGGCGACCGGCGGGTGGTTTCTCGAGCCCCTTTCAGAAGAGGAAGCCGCCTAATGGCGATCAACCTGCAAACGCTTCGGCGTGCGGAACCTACGTGTCCGCCCCGACTGCTGATCTACGGCCCCGAAGGGATTGGCAAAAACACGCTCGCGCTTGAATTTCCGACGCCAATTACCTTCGACTGGGAGCGCGGCTCCGCGCCGGGGGCCGTCGTTCTTCGCGACGAAGTCGCCGACTTCGACAGCACGCTAGACGCGATCGGGCAACTCGCGACCGAAGAGCACGAATTTAAGACCGTGATCTTCGACAGCCTCGATCGGCTCGAAGTCATGATCTACGCGAAGGTCTGCGCGAATGAAGGGTGGGCGAACATCGAAGAGCCGGGATACGGCAAAGGCTACTCGATCGCCCTTGGCTATTGGGAAGACTTCATGCGCGCGGTTGAGTATCTGAACACGACGCGCAATGTCTGCCCTGTTCTTATCGCGCACAGCGGGATCGAACGCTTCGACGATCCTTCGACTTCGTCTTACAGCCGCTACGATCTTCGCCTGAAGTCAAAGGCGGCCGGCATCGTCAAAGACAAATGCGACGCGATCCTCTTTCTCAATCAGGACGCCAGCGTTCAGCAAGAGGAAGTCGGATTTAAGAAGACGGTCGGCAAGGCCCTCGGCGGCGGCGGCGATCGCTGGGTTCGAACCGAAGCGCGACCGGCCTTCGCCGCAAAGAACCGTTATGACCTCCCGGCGAAGTTTCGTTTCGAGCGGGGGAGCGGCTTCGAATTCATGCGTCCCTATCTGCCCGGCTTTGACGCCCCGGCGATCGACGGCGACGCGAGCCAGGGCGAGGGCGACAAGAAAGCCGCCTGATTTCCGACCCGACAAAACATCACACACCCAACACGATTAGAGAAAGCAAAGACAATGGCCGCACTACCGCAACAACTGAACGGCGACGAAGCTCCCGAGAACGACTTCGAAGCGATGGACGCCGGATCATATAACGCCGAGATCATCGCGTCGAACGGGAAGCAGAAAGATAACGGGCTGTTCGTGATCGGCCTGCAATTCAAGGTCGGCGACGGCCCGAAGTCGGGGCGTACCTTTTGGCTGAACTTCAACTTCCTTAACCCGAAGTCGGCGGTCAACGCCGAGATAGCGCAAAAGCAACTGAAGCAGATTGCCAAGGCTGTCGGCGTTTCCGTCTTCGAAAATACCGAAGACCTGCACGGCCGCGCCATGAACATCACGATCAAGAGGCGCGAGTATAACGGCAACTTCTCGAATGAAATGTCGAGCGTGCGACCGTATCAAAACGCAGGCGGCAAGCCGGCGGCGAGCACGGCGTCGAAGCCGGCGAGCGCGGCGAAGCAGGGCGCTAACGCCGGCCCCGCGGCCCGTCCCTGGGGCAACCGCTAACGATCCCGCCGGGCGGCGCCTCAACGCCAATCGAACCGCCGCCCGGCGGGCCTAGCGACCGAAGTCACAAGGGGCTGAACAATGACCGCAATAGTCGCGGGCGTGAAGGGAGAGGCTTGCCTTGCCCGCACTCCCTGAAACTCGATCGAGGACGGCGATCGCCGTCGACGCAGCGCAAGAGGCGGATCAGAAGCCGCGGCATGGCTACCGGCTTGCGGCCGGCGGCGTCAACGCCCCTTGCGATCGTCAAATATGGCTGTCGTTCCGGTGGGCAACCGCGCCCGAAGTGTTCACCGCAAAGACGCTTCGAATATTCGAGACGGGCCGCGAATACGAACGCCGCGTTATGCGCTGGCTCGCACAAGGCGGCCTGTCGATCGTCGAGTATGAGGGCGTGAAGGATGACGGCACTCCGAAACAAATCGGCGTGTCATTCGCGCAAGGTCATGGCTACGGCTTTCTTGACGGCGAGGCGACTAACGTTCCCGACGCGCCGGCCGTTGTTCACGTCGTCGAAGTTAAGTCGCACAACGCGAAGTCGTGGGCCGCCCTGAAGGCGCGAGGCGTCGAAGCGTCGAAGCCGGAACACTACGGGCAATTTCAAATGTACATGCACCGGCGCGGCCTTAACCGCGCCGTCTATGCCGCTGTCTGCAAGGACAGCGACGAATTCGACACCTGGCGGATCGAGTACGACCTCGAATTCTGCACCCGCCTGGAACTTCGCGCCGAGCGGATCGCGTTCGCCGATCACCCGCCGGCGCGCGTGTCGGAAGACCCGACTAGGTATCCCTGCACTTTCTGCCGGCAGGCCCCGATTTGCCATCGCCAGGCGTGGCCCGAAACCAACTGCCGAACCTGTCTCTTCATTACCGCCACGAAGGGCGGGGGCTGGCTATGCGAACGCCTGCAAGTCGAGCTCACGCGCGAAGAGCAAGAGCTCGGATGCGGCTCGCACCTTTACCTGCCGAGCCTTGTACCTGGCGAGCAGATCGACGCCGCGCCCGATGGGTCATGGGTCGATTACCGCCTGAACGACGGGACGATCTTTCGCAATCAACCGACAACCGAGGGGGAAGCCCATGTCGAGTAATCCGCACCGCATAGCCGACGAGCTCCGCACATATACCGCGCTCGACTGGCAACGTTTGCGCGAAGCCTGTCACGACGACGACTTCGCGGCGCTGGCAAGCCTGGCGAACCTCGATCCCGATTTCGATCGCCGCGATTGTGAAGTGATCGACCGCGACGAGCAGATCGAAGAGCTTCGCGCGGCGTTGAGCCGTTACGAGCCGACAGAAACGCTCGGGGTTATAAGCGCGACAATCGGCCTTCGATCGGGGCGCGTGTTTGACTATATGACGCCGACGCCCGACATGATCGATATAGATGATATCGCATGGGGGCTCGCCAGAACCGGCCGCTTTGCTAACCAATTGCGCGGCGGCCTGGTCTACTCCGTCGCGCAGCACTCTTGTCTAGTCGCCCTTGCGACGCCGGCAGAGCATCGCCTGGCGGCGCTCCTGCACGACGCGACCGAAGCATATGTCGGCGACATGGTCGCGCCGCTGAAGCAGCTATGCCCCGACTATCGCGTCGTCGAAGATCGCGTGTGGGCAGCAATCTCGGAAAGATTTGGCCTGTCGATCGAGCTCGACCCGTCGGTAAGGGTCGCCGATCTTCGCGCTCTGCATACCGAGAAGAATGCCTTCTCGCCCGACCCGCGCCATGACTGGCCCGGCTTGGAAGAATACCCGCCGATCGCCCTACCGACGCCGCTCTCGTGCTGGGGCGTCGAGCAAGCCGCGCTCGCCTTCCTTTCCGAATTCCGCCGGCTAACCGAAGAGCGGATCGCAGCATGACAATCCTTCGCCCCTATCAGGAAGCCGCAATCGGCTCCCTTCTCGAGTATTGGCAAAAGGACGGGACGAACCCGCTCGTCGATATGGCGACCGGGCTCGGCAAGTCTATGGTCGTCGCCGAGACAGCGAAGCGCATTCGCCAGTCGTACCCCTCGCTTCGCGTCCTGATGCTTGTTCACGTTCGCGAGCTCGTCCGTCAGAATTTCGAAGCCCTGCTTCGCATATGGCCCGAAGCCCCGGTCGGCATCTATTCAGCCGGGCTCGGCAAGCGCCAGGTCGGCCGGCCGATCACCTACGCGTCGATACAGTCGGTTTACAATAAGGCCGACATTCTAGGCCCGATCGACCTGGTCCTGATCGACGAAGCTCACCTGACGCCGCACGACGGCGAGGGGATGTACCTTCGCCTTCTGAGCGACCTTCGCGAGACGACGCCCGATATTCGCGTCGCTGGATTTACGGCGACCCCGTACCGGCTCGATAGCGGCCGGCTAGATCAGGGCGAGGGCCGCCTCTTCGATCGGGTCGTCTATTCCTACGGCGTCGGCGAGGGCGTCCGCGACGGATGGCTCGCCCCGCTTGTCGGCTATCAGGGCGCGGCCGAATTCTCCGTCGCCAGTGTCCCGAAGCGCGGGGGCGAATTCATCGCCTCGGCGCTTAACGACGCTATCAGCGATCAAGATCAAATCCTCGAGCAAGCGTGCGACGAGATAATCGTCGCCGGCCACGATCGCCGGTCTTGGCTTCTCTTCGGCGCTGGCGTTCAGCACGCGCACAAGATCGCCGAGGCCCTTCGTCGGCGCGGGATCACGGCCGCGACCGTCACCGGCGAGACCCCGAAGGATGAGCGCGACAAGATGACGGCAGACTTCAAGGCCGGGAAGATAAGGGCGCTCACGAACGCGCAAGTTCTGACGACTGGATTTGACGCGCCAGGAACCGACCTGATCGCGCTGCTCCGTCCGACGCTGTCAACCGGGCTCTATGTGCAGATGATGGGCCGCGGCACGCGAACCGACGGGCTCGACCTGGGGTCGTACGGGTCGGCCGCCGCTCGCCTCGAGGCGATCGCCGGAAGCACAAAGCCGAATTGTCGGGTTCTCGACTATGCCGGGAACATTCGCCGGCATGGCCCCGTCGATTGTATCGTCGTTCGCGACAAGGCCGCCAGGGGCGAGGGCGAAGAAAAGGTTACGATCGAAACCGTCAAGGCGCGCGAGTGTGATCAATGCGGGGCGCTCGTCGCGGTTCAGACGCGCATATGCCCGCATTGCGGCTTCGAGCTATCGCCGCCGAAGCACGAAGCGAAGTCGGACAAAGATACGCCCGTCATGGCTATGAACGCCGAGACGCAGCGCAAAGAGCTCCCGGTAATGCGCTGGGAATTCACGAAGCATTCGAAGCTTTCGGACCTTAACGCGCCTCCGACGCTCCGGGTCAAATACTACGCCGGCCTTATGACGGTAAGCGAGTGGCTTGCCTTTGAGCACGCCGGGCCGGGCCGCGCGCGGGCCGCTGGCTGGTGGAATATGCACGGCGGAAAGAAGCCGGAACCGGCGACCGTCTCGGACGCGATCGAGCGGCGCGCCGAGCTTAAAATGCCGAGCCATGTCGCCGTCCGCGAAGAGGGGCAATGGCTCCGCGTCGTCGATCGCGGCTTCGACCCGAACGCCAAGTCGACGCCGCCGAGCGCGCCATTCGAGCGCGCGAGCTTCGACGACCTCATTCCTTTCTAGGTTCGGGAACATGACAGAACGTAATCAGCAATTCGACACATACGATCAATGGACGGCGTCGGCCGAGATATGGCTTGCCCGCAAGGGCGCGACAGAGCGGGCGATATGCTTCGACGCCAAGGGTCGGCTTATTTACAGCAACTACGGCGCCCGCGTCGCTCGAGACGACAAAGCCTTTCCGATCCGCTGGCTCTGGCCGACGCAACTTCCCGAGATCATGAGCCGCGCCGAGGCTATGGCGACGGCAGTCGTCGCCGGCAACGAGCGCGACCCCGCGATCGACGAATTCCTGAACGCCGTTCCCGGCTTGGTCGCAAGAATTCGCGCAAAGCTGAAGGCCGCATAATGGCGGGGCGTTGGACAGAAGACGAGCGCAGGGCGTGGGAGGCGTCGACCCGCCTCGAAACACTTCAAAGCATTTACGACGACGACGTTCACCGCGCGATCATTGCGACCCGAAAGGCGATCGCAAGGGTCGCGGCAAACGAAAATAAACCAGAGCAGGGGATAGCAGCGTGACAGCCGAACTAAACTCAACCGAAGCCGCTCTCGACGTGTGGCGCGAAGAGCGGGTCTTCGAAGCCTCGACACCGGAACCGAAGCCTATTCGCCCGTCGGTTCAAGACGTGATCGTTGCGACATGCCTTCTCGAGCGCGTCGAAGTTCCAAACATAGTCGGGCCATCACGTCAGGTCGAATTCGCTCACCCTCGACAATTGGCTATGTACGTCGCGCGATCGATCACCGGGCAAAGCTACCCGAAGATCGGTCGAATAATGGGCGGCCGGGACCACACGACGGTCTTGTACGCGACCCGAAAGTGGGCCGCCCGAGTAATGTTCAACGAAGCAGACTGTCAACGCGCCCGCACTGTCTGCCGGCTTGCGTATGAGCTCGCCGAAGAGAAGGCAAAAAGGTCAGCCGCTCAAATGGAATGGATACGCAAGGCGCAGGCGAGCCCCGCGCTCGTCGATCCGTCGGGCCAGATGGTGACCGCATGAGTGTCTATGTCGACGACAGCTATCGCATAACGCCGGGCGAGCGATCGCGCATGATAGCCGACACAACCGAAGAGCTCGTCGCGCTTGCCGCGCGCTTCGGCCTTAACGCTCGAACCTCTCGATCTTCTGGCGACTATGTCGCCGTCCCGCTTGTTTGTCGCAATCGGGTCGTCGCGGCCGGCGCGATCGAGATCACGCTTCGTCAGTTTTCACTTATGTCGTCTCGCCGGCGCACGACGGGCGAGCTCGGCGCGCCAGGCGAGGCCGAGGCATGGTTCTCGGCGATATACGAAGCGCAGGTCGCCAGGGCGTGCGGGGCGATGCAATGACCGCGATCGCAAAAGCGAAGGCGTCTTACTGGGAACTTCCCGAGGCCGCTCAACTGTCGATTGCGTACGCGTTCGGCGTGGTCCCGATAAGCGCGACCCCGAACGCCGTTTTCGAAGCCGGCAGAAGCTGGGGCGTCATTATACAGAACGGCCCCGACAGCTATTGCTTGACCGCATACGGCGATCGGATCGCGCACGACGAGATGGCTCGAAAGGACAAGATCGTCGCCGAGCAAGAGCGACGCGCCCGCAAGAAAGCTGGCGATGCGGCCGGGGCCTATCTCGACGAGATCGGGAAGACCGACCTCGCGAAGCTGACGCCTGATCAGTGGGAAAAGTTCTGCGAAAGGCTGACGGCGACTTACATGCATTGGAGGCTCGCGAAGTCATGAGCGCAACACAACCGAACGGCTCGCCGCTTCAGTCGGCCGCCGAAAACCTCTTGTCGCTCGGCTATCGGATTGTCCCGATCATGCCTCGCCAGAAAGCGCCGGGAGAATTCGTCGGCGGTCGCTGGAAGGCTATGGACGGCTGGCCCCGATACAAGTCGACCGCGCCGACGAAGTGGGAGCTCGGAATGTGGGGCAAGTGGCCCGACGCGAATATCGGCGTCGTCCTGGGTTCACCTGTCGGCGACGGCTTGGTCGTTATCGCGATCGACCTCGATCTTCGCGACCCCGACGAGCTTCGGGCCGTCATGGGGCAACTTCCGCCGACCCCAATGTCGAAGGCAGGAGCCAAGGGCGAAACCCTTTTCTTTCGCGCCTCGCCGGAATTCAAGTCGCGCGCCTTCAAGCGACCGACTGGCGAGATCGACGAGAAGACCGGACGCCCGAAGACCGAAGGCATTGCCGACCTTCTGACCGGCAATGCCACGAAGCA
>Ga0181349_1000844_pt1 | contig 13026 bp, 17 predicted proteins | sample Su13VDMM110SD_FD_130106 | JGI IMG/M metagenome (GOLD analysis project Ga0181349, IMG submission 130106) | Freshwater viral communities from Lake Michigan, USA - Su13.VD.MM110.S.D | ecosystem: Environmental > Aquatic > Freshwater > Lake | place: USA: Michigan | collected 2013-07-16 | reverse complement strand
GAATTTATTCATACGGAGTTAATCATGAAGTGCTTTCAATTACATGACAAAGAACAGGTATGCTGTAACAATACCGCATGCAGACTGTGGATAAAGTCCAAAGAAAATCAGAATTGCACTTTAATTGCATCAAAGAAGGGACCTATGTCACTCCAAGAAATTGGAGACATACTAGGTGTAACTCGTATGAGAATTTGTCAAATTGAAAAGAAAGTTATAGAAAAACTCTCTTTCTTGGCCAAATAAAAAACGCCTCCTTTCGGAGGCGTTTTCATTTATAAAGAAGTTTAAGCCTCGGTCTTACCCGCCTCGATCGTTACCTTGATGAGGTCTGCCGCAGTTTGCTTGAGGAGACGAAGGCCTTTTCTGGCCCGAACTCCGGCAGTCTTATTTCCATTTGCTGTCTTCTTAACGTCTACCTCGAGGCTCTCAAAGAGCACTCGAAGCTCCTGCCACTTATCATTAACGTTTGCCATTATACCTCCAAAAGTTTATTCTTGTGTTCTGCTAGGGGATTTTCCTGGTATTCCTTGATAATAGTAGTAATATCGACCAGCGCGTCTCTATTTTCCAATTCAAGAGCCAGTAAGTGTATTATTTGCATCATTTGATTCTGTGTAACACCAAAACTAGTAATCTCAGAAACAATCTGTCTACACTTAAGAAGATCTTCTGCGGATTTATCAGCTTCACTTTTACCAATTTTCATCATAATACCAATGTGTCTTGTCTAGTTACAGTTTTTACCTTAAAAGAACCGTCGCTCTTTATGTGTAACATCTTGATTTGTGTCAAGTCTGTCTTGTCATCTTTTGTTAAAGGTATCTCTTTTTCAACCTTGTTGTCCAAGATGAATTCTATAAGTTCCCAAAGAGAAATATCCAAATTTTGAGGAACTAAGAATTCAACTAACTTCTGAGGCATTGAGACCTTTATATCATCAATTGTCCTTAGTGAAGAACTATCTTCAAGACCGTGAACAATTTCTGATTTGCAATAGTCAACAATCTTGTGAATAATGCCGCAATTATTGCACTGCGACAGTTTAGGTTGAACAACGTCATCTTCAGAAACAGAAAAGACAATGAACTTATGGTACACTGCAGGGTTTGTGTTTCTAAACTGAGGTAAAATGCAATGGCACTCTACCAGATGTCTTAATCCTTCAAGAGCCATACTCGCTCTTGATCTCTTTTACGACGCTATCAATCTGCCTAAAAGATGCATTAAGGCCTTGCTCAAATGACATGACAATAATGTTGTTGATTGCTTCAAGTTCTTTGTCGCTAACATTAATCTTCTTGAGCCTTTTTGCCTGGACAAGGTTACTAGTCACCGTGTCTCTAATATAATCTGTAGCATTTTTAAAACCTGAATTTACTCTTACTTCGAGTGACATTTTTCTAACTCCTGTCTTTAGCGATAACGGAACCAACTCTTTCGATCTGACTTTTGATTGAGTCAAACTTCGAAATAGCTTTACCAACTCTGTGTATGGGTTGTACATCTGTTCTTTCAAATAATAAAGAGATAATTTCAATAGGAAAATTTTGTAGATCTTCTTTTTTTACAAAACCCCATTCTAAAATAAACGGGCATGACCTGAAGAACGTATCGACTTCTTCTACAACGTTTGGGTCTTTGCTTAAGTCATCTAAGCCAATGTTGACGACGATCTTTGAAGAAGATAGGGTCTTTATTCTTTTATTGAAAAGATAAGCAAGATCGGGATTTTCCTGTGATCGACCTACAACATCTCTAAATAAAGCATCAGTTGATTGCTTTGATGATTCATTATTTATAATCATAGCTGCTTTAGTGATCTCGATATGATCTACATGATCTAAACCTCTTGCAACTCTTTGTGACAATGTCTCTCCTGTCATTGCTGTGATAGGCTGTGTGTTACACACCGTGCCTAAATCAACAAGTGCCTGAATGTTGAATTCATCGTTTTTGATGACTCCGACAACAACATCAATTGTCTCTCTCATAAAGTTATGGATGATAACATCGTGAGCTTCAGGCTTGATTCCAAGGCAAAGTAACGCACAAGGAATTTTATCCTTGTTTGACAGTTCTAAAATATGATGAACTTCAGCAGCATTCTCAATGATCCCTTCGAATAAAACTATTTTAGGTTGGCTTCTTGACCATCTGCCATTCTTTAGAAAGCTAGGATGAAATGAGACATTCTCAAAATTAAATCCTGTCTTTTTTTGAATTTGTGTTTCTCGAAGTGAAGTTTTTTTAACTTCAATATGATCACCAAGTGAGTAAATGTCGAGAATAGACATTATTAAGGATCCTGAAGATCTTTTGAGGTTTTCATGAATGAAATCGTTGAATTCGCTTTCTGTACAAAAACCAAGAGATAATGATTCTAACTTTCTCTTAAGGAGTTCAAATGTTGTGTCATCTTCATTAGTTATCATTCCATTTCTAAGACAAGTTGGCAAATATTGAAGTGCAAGATTTAAAAAAATCCTACCTGAACCGGGTGATGATTTCTCACAATCAATTGCTGTTGATTCGATCATGGGCACAATAATATTGTCAAACCAGTTATCTTTCTTCTGGCTTGAAAGAATTTTTTGAACAGGATCGTTGATGATGTTGTTTGTCATAAACAAGTCACCTGACTCTAACAGCTTAGAGATATTCTTGAGCTGTTGAATCAGGTGATACTTGAATTCTTTAGATTCTATAACTTGAGTGTTCACTCTTAATTATACTACGAATCTCTCCAAAGATTATTTGCTGCGAAGGTCAAAATTTCTTCAGCTGAGTCTGCTGTATATCCATAATCATCGATCATGGTCTGAATCATCTCTGAGTACTTCTTCTGTTGCTCATTGTCACGGCTCTTTGACTTGGTAACGATCCGGGCCATGTCCTTGACTGAGGCGATGAGGTAGCTCTCAATTGCTTCTTTGAGTGGCTCGTATGACTTGTAGTCGACCTTTTGACCGCGCCTAATCTTAGTGAACATGTATGATGTCACATCGGACCTAAATCCGTCTTTTGCAGAGCCTGTGATGCCGATCTGCTCTTCAATTGCTCTCATGAACTTCTCATCAGGCTCTCTCTCTTCACTTGTCACTCGATCCTTGAGTTTCTGACGTGTAGTGAAAGCTTCTGCGTTGTCAAGGTAGTTATCAAAGAGGCTTTGCGCTTGCTCTTCATATGCAGTAACGAATGCCTTTGCAATCTCGCCCTCAAGCATCTTTAGGTACTCTTCTCTAATGGACTTTTGAAGAATCTCAAGGTAGTGTTTTCTATCGTCGTCCTTGATAATCTGCTCTTTCACCTGCTTAATGAGTGAGTCTATAACTCTCATAGGAGTTATGAAAGACTTATCAGAATCAGTTAATGCATTGTCGATTGCCTTTGTGATAAAGCGAGTTGAAATACCTTCCATACCCTCGTGCTTTGCTTCTTCACGTAGGTCCTTAATGTCAATTTTGCGAACTCTGCCGCGCTCGATGACTTCCTGACCGTCGTAGATCTTCATTTTAGTGAGAAGGTCACACTTCTGTGAAGGCTTGAGCCTGCTCAAGACAGAGAACATTGCTGCAACTTTAATGGTATGTGGAGCAAGGTGTGCCTTAAAGTCAGAACGTCGTAGCATCTTCTCGTAGATCTTTATCTCCTGAGTGAGCTCAAGGACATATGGGACCTCAATTTTCACAATACGATCTAGGACTGCCTCATTAGTATGCTCAGACTTGAAACGATTCCACTCTGCTTCGTTGCAGTGTGAGATAATGACACCGTCGAAGTAGAGCATTCCGTTCTTACCAGGCGTTGGTACATTCTTCTCCTGTGTTGCAGTGAGAATAGTGTGAAGGAACTCAATCTCATTCTTGAAGATCTCGACAAACTCTACAACGCCTCTATTGCCTACGTTGAATGCGCCGTCGAGGTTAAGAACACGAGGATCAGACTCACTGTATTTATCGAGCTTTGAAATGTCTTCAGAACCAATGAGCGCTGAGACGTCTTGTGAGTTTGCATCCATAGGCGGCACGACTGCTATGCCGCGCCTACCTCTTAGAGAGAAACCAGATCTAACGACTGGGAATTTCTCATACTCACCATTGAACTCTTCCATGAGACGATGACGGCAGACTGGACAGAGATCGCCCTCAATATGCACACCAAGCATCTTGGAAAATTCATCACGAATTGATCTTGGAAGCAAATGTAGAGGCTCTTCTCTTACAGGGCAACCATCAAGATGAAAGATTGGTTCTGCACTTTTCTCAAGTGCTTTTTTCAGTGAATCTGCAAGAGCTGATTTACCTGAACCTACAGGACCCATGAGAAGGAGGACTTGACGACTTTCCTCACCTTTCATTGCTGCCGATTTAACGAAACGCATGATCTTAGAAATTACTCTTTCATGTCCGAAGAAATCTTCATTAAAGTAGTTATAAATTCTAACTTTATCTGCATCAAAAAGTTTTCTGCAACGAGGATCAGACTCAGAAAGGAACTCAACGCCATGTGTCTCAATCGCGTCTGCAAGGCGCTTATGTGCAAGCTTTGTAAGTTCAGGTGTACTCTTGACTTCATTCAGGTAATCAAGAAATGTTCCGCTCCATGCCTCTTTTTTGGAGTCCTTCCTCTGTTGCTTTATTAGCTTAAGAAAATCCATGACAACCTCCTAAATCTCAAATGGTTCATCTTCTAATTCTGTGAATAATTTAACTTTTCCTTTCCAAAGGGTGGAAATATTCTTAACACTTTGATCTGCATAATCGAGCTCCAAGTCTCTCCCATCGTGCTCGTGTTTGAGGATCAAAGTATCTCCCTTTAATTCATCAACATAAATAATCGGGATCGAATTTACACCTACTGTCTTAATCAGAGATGCTCTGATATTTTCCCAACCTTCTTCATCAGAGACATCATCAACAGTCCAATCAGGATTTTTCCTGCCTTTTGGAGAGTAAGTGAAAAGATTTAATTCTCTTGCATGCTCTTCGGTGAGATACTGCATTATGAATGACTCATCAGAGAAAACTTCTCTTGCTGTGAAACATTCATCTAAACCGTATTTTTCTTCAATCTTCTTAAAAATTTCAAAACCTAAATGATAAGGATTAATTTTTCCGCCCCAAGGTCTAAGAACTTGATTATGTGTTTTCAAAAAAGGTAAATGCAATGAATCTGGAAGCTGAAGATCATTTAGTATTCTATAGTGCCAGAATGATGCCCAACCTTCATTCATTATCTTAGTTCTGATCTGTGGCATAAAATAATAAGATTCTGTTCTTACTATTTCTATTATGTCTTTCTCCCAGTTTTCTAATTTATGATTATTTTCTGAGATGAACAAGAGAAGATCAAATTCAGGTTGCAGAGGAACCTTGTTTATGTCTATGCTTTTGTAAATACCCTTTTCGTCGCTATTAATCTTATCTATAAGAGATTTCTTTAGGTCTTTCTCTCCCAACCTAAATCTACCTCTTCTATCAATCTGGTACTGAACTGAATGGCAAGCATCGACAATCTTCTCAACTTTATCAATCCCAATATTAGGATTCTCGATGTAAGACTGAATTCTGCTTCTTGCACTTCTAAACTTTCTGGTGACATGTTCCGCATCAGTCTCAGCAAATGTTTTATTATTTTTAAAGAAATCAGAGTGACCAACACAATGTGCCATAATCAGAACTTGAAGGTAAAGAGGATTCTCTAACATCAAATATGCGATCGATGGATCAGAATTAATGATCAACTCATAAGGCAAACCTTCAAGACCTGCATTATACATGTTGTGAGTTCTTTCAAAAGTTTTTCCATAAGACCAATGTGGAAAATGTGATGGCATACCGTGATATGCCATATTTCCAATCATCTCGAAGTAATCACAAGATTCATAAGCAATCTCATACCAGTCAAGACCGTAATTCTTAGCAATCTCACAGATTCTTTCGTCCCACTTAGCTAAGTCATCAAATGACCAATCAGACATCTTGACCTCCAAAAAGATTTTTGAATGCGGGCCAGACATCCTCCTTGGTATTCAGAACATTCAGTTTCATGTTCTTTGCACCAACATCATTGAGTCTACTCCACAATTTGGAATTTTTTGTCTTATCCCAGCTAGGACGTTCGGAATCAACAATGATCTCATTGTAACCGACAAGTTGGCTAACTGAAGAAAGACTGAGAAATGCCTCAACTGCAGCATCATTATCTTCATCCCAGTTATCACCGTCTGTACAGTGAAATGCGTAGATATTCCATGAAGATGGATGATATCTGTCATTAACTAATTCTAATGCAAGTTTAGGTGCTGAAGAGATGTGTGTACCGCCCGATGCAACTCGTTTAAAGAATTTTTCTTCATCAACAATCTCAGCTTCTGTCGTGTGAGCAATGAATGCGATTTCGATCTTCTCATATTTGTGACGTAAGAACTGGTAAAGTAGGAAGAAGAATGATCTTGCTATAAACTTGATATTTGTCGTCATTGATCCAGACACATCCATCATAAAGAAGATAACAGCATTTGTCGCTTCTTTTGGTTTTGATTTGATGTGATGATAACGTAAGTCGTTATCGTGAAACGGGAACCTTTCTTCACCCGTCACTGGGTCAATCTCAACCTCACCTGTTCTATTTGAGGCCGCTTTGCGCTTAAGTCTTTGTATTGCCGATTCTTTCTTGTCAAGCCTAGGCCTAATTCCCTCAGGGCGGGTACCATGACGCTTTGGCTTTTCTTCAAGAATCGTCTTAATCTTCTTTCTCTCAAGTTCAGGCAAGCTTAGAGAATCAAAGAGATATTCAGCAAGTTCTTCAAGAGTGATTTCAACCTCATATGTCTCTTCTCCCTTGTCGTTACCTGCCTTGTTTGACTGGCCCTGTTGTTGACCTTTCTTGACGACTTGACCTTTTTGGACAGGAGACCCAGGAGCTGATCCTACCTGTTTATTTCCTTCATTGTCGCCATAGACGAACTGCCATTCCTTGATTCCTTTAACGGGAATCTTTATTCTCTTTTTTCCGTCTTGACCGATGATAGACTCATCTGCAATTATGTCAGTGACACCATCGCGAATAGCCTTTTCGATCTTGCGTTTGTGCCGCGATCTATCGGCTGCAGATCTGTCTGCTATCGTCTTGTGTTCCGTGAATATGGACACTGTTATTCTCCGATTTAGGCTACACCTATAATTATTTACTAAGGTCCTATTAAAATGTACTGCCGGAAAATAACACTTAAAAAGTCTAAGTATAAATACTTAATGAGTGTGACGCATGAGTAGAAAAGTTTTCATCGATAAGACGCTTTCCATGCCTGATTCTGACATGCAGACAATCGCAAAGTTTTGCATCGCCTGCAATGATCATCTTCAAATGGATTGCGACTTTACCGTAAAGATCGTCAATGATAAGAAGAAGTATGGCATTAAGACAACTGCCTACTACAACCCGGAAAACAATGATGTCTGTGTCTGGGGAGCAGGTCGTAATGTTCTAGACGTATGCAGATCTATCGCACACGAAATGGTCCACATGATGCAAAACCAGAAAGGTTTGATCACGGGACCAATTAAGGATATAGGCGGATTTCACGAAGACCAGGCCAATGCAAAAGCCGGAGAGATCGTGAAGAAATTTATCTACGATGAAGGCCTTTAAAAAGTACCGTCCTTAAATAGCTTTTTTAGATTTCTTTTTGTCTTGATGTCTAGTTTCCAGCCATTATGACTAAAGATCTCTTCAAGCGCTTCAACAAAAAACCGCTCAGTCCCGTACCTATTTCTAATTTCACTAAACACTGCGCTGGAAAAGTTTCCATTCCTAAACTCATTGAGTGCACGAGCAAACTCAGGTGAGTAACCATCTGGAATCATGACGCTTTGTGTAGAACTCATCTTGTCTCCAAGAATATTATAGCACTTTGAACGAAGATTTACATTAAGGTGTTGGTCCAAATTTTGTTGACTTGGCGGGATTAAAAGGCGAATTTAGGCCACTCTGAGGCGTGTCATAGATGCCAGAAACCGGGAGATCACGGCGTACTATTGTCTGTAAACGAAGGATCATTTCTTTTGCATCTTGATTTTTGATTCTATCTAGGACATCGATGACATTAGAGATTGCAGTAGACATCTTACGTCCATCAGATGATGTGGAAGATCCAATTATCTTAATGCAACTCTTCAGAATCATCCTGTCACTAATTGAGCAATCTTTGCTGCTTGAAATATCTTCTAATGCCTGAATTATCTCATCTATATTAGAGATCACTTGATTAACTGACGTTGCACTTGGTGATAGCAATTCTTGTATTAGAGATCGTAAGATAATCAAAGGTTTTGTCATTAAATCACTCTGCCTCTAATTAATTATCTTATCAATTCTTGGCAACAAGTGACTTTGAAGTCCCGCAAGAACTCCGCGCTTCAGCAATATTGTCAGTAAGCTTGTTGTTTCCTGTCGATGTGTAAAGAGTGTCAGGATTCTGAAGAAAAGCAACAAGGCCTCTGTGAATCGCCTCGGCAAACTTAGAGATCGACTCAGATGTCTGAAAATTTGCAACATCATCAGTCGAAGACATGTAGTGTGTCTCTAGGAGGACAGCAGGTCGGGAATTCTGGGTCAAAACTGTTAGCCCCTTGTGTCCGTTCCAGATGGAAGTGATTCCGTATTTAGGCCAATAAGACACGAAGTTATGATTGCTCTGTCCGCAGACGAACTTCGAGCTAGTCCCAATTCCATGTGCAGGAAATCCTGCGCTAGCAAGCGCGCTGCCAATGTAACCTGCCATGATTGGGCTTCTCTCCAGAGAAAGTTCAGACTTTGCTTTATAGGAGAAGATGGGTGTAAAGCCTTTTTGTGCTTCACGATGAGATTGAGGCGCAGAATTTGTGACGGCGTTGCTGTGAATACTCAAAAATGCGTCGACTTCCTGAGAATTAGACATCTGAGCTCGCTTAGATAAAGAGACAAATCTATTGTCAACTCTAGTCATCGATACATGGAATCGAGAGTCGGCCTTCAACCGTGCCTCAATTGCCTTGGTGACACGAAGATTGACAACACGCTCAGGATTCTTAACACCTGGATTTTCCGGAGAAGCGTGCTCACCAGGAGTCCCAAGCTGTGCGTACTCAGAAGAAGGTCCTCCATGACCTGCATCAAGCAAGACCTTCCACTTCTGATTCATATCTCCTGCGTCTGGCGGAATGATAATCTCATCTTGTGAGATGATCTTATCCTCAAGAAGAGAGAGATCAACAACTTCACTTGTGATCAAGTCTCGACTTACATATACACCAAATCCTAGAAGAGCAAGACTGCATGCACCAAGAATCTTAAGACCTGTCTTAAAGCTCATTTGTCTCTCCTTTATGTACACATTATACCAAAGGATCGAATCGTTGCACGAGTCTTAAACGCGAATTTACCCTAGACGCACTTTTACTTCCCAACTAAACAGGCTCAGCAGCCAGTTGACTTAAAACCAGGACTTGTTCTTCTTTTCCTGTGCATCAGCTTCAGCAGCTTGTTCATTGCGTTTCCTCAGAGCATAAGCAACAGCTTCTTTGGCTCCTCGTGCGGCGCCTGTCCTAAGACCTGCTGCATCCGCAAAGAGATTCTTGCCCGTGATCCTATTGTACTCTTTGACGGTCTGCCCGGCCATGGCTTCTCGAAATGCCCAATCTTTGACATAAGGCCAGGAAGATGCAACAGATCTCTCGGTGCGCTCAGACTCGTTCTCGTGAGGTGATGCAGAAAAATAGCCGTTTTCGTATCGAATGAGTTTGGCAATGTTCTTAAGGTCACCATTAATCTCGTCAATTAGATTTGTGGCTATATCCTGTGTAAATTCATCGCTGGACATAATGATCTCACGACTTTTTGCTCTCCATGACTTATAATCAAGACTTTCACGGAGAGCATCTATAATTTCAAAGATCTTGGCACTTTGAGATTCCCATCGGGCCGCACCTACTTTTCTTCCGGCGCGGTCACGAGTTGAGATCATCGTCTGTGCCAAAGACTGCTGCTCAGGTGGAAGATCATAGACGTCACCTGGCTTCATTGTTCGTAAATTTTGCCAGTCAACATCTTCAGGATTGAGAGCCTCCCGCATTATTTCTTCGCGGATTATCTGCCTTAATTGTGTCTTTGTGATTCTCATTTCAAAATCTCCATATCATATATATCATTTCACTTGAGCTACTTTCACTTCCCAACTAAACCGGCTCATCTGCGGGTTAACTCAAGCGCAACTGTTCACCAGAAGCGGGCACCCGATCTTACATAACCCGGACGTTCAGGAGGGGCAGGCTTATTCGCAGGATCACGCATAGCGTCGATCAGCGTGGAAAGCGTGGACCAAGTCATCTTGGAGACACCCTTTCGATCCGCGTAGTTCATAATGATATCGGGATCCATAGGCTCGCTGTCTAGGACGGCCTGGAGCTCATTGGCCATGGAGGGCATGGAGTTAGGAAAGCTTTCCTGGTATGAACGCAACATACGTTGGACCCAGGCGGTGTCAACAGGACCTTCCTGCCACTGCATGACTCGATTAGGCCTGCCCTTGAGGTATTCATAACCAGTACCCTCATCTCGGTAGCTCTCACGAATTGTTCGACTCAGCTCTTCTTTAATAATCTGTCGAAGCTGTCGCTGTGTGATCTTCATAAAATTTGCTCCTAAGCGTTATATATCGATCAAGACATAGGCTCCATCCATGCGTCGCACACCTCTTCTGCAAGCACGGAGACGCCACCGAAGGCCTTGCAGGTCCCTGTTTTGGGGCAGAAGAACTTGCAGGTCCCACAAGACATGTCCAAATCCTCTGCAAGCCTCAGATTGGGCGGGCCAGGCTCCTGCATTTCTCTGGCAAGTTCTTCGCGAATGATCTGTCTCAGCTGTCGTTGTGTGATCTTCATAATTCTTTATCTCCTGGAATCTAAATATGCTCAATGTCCTGAAGTGTCAGAAGTTGCCCGAAATTTCCCGGGAAGTTTTTGACAAAGTCAAACACGACCCGAAATTCTCGGGAAGATTTTTGGGATGGCCACTCTTCTGTGATCTGCGGGTGGCAGTTTTTTAAGTGATCGAGAGTGAGTGTTCACGGTGATTCAGGAGAAGGGGTCGAAGTTGTCCCGTTTTCCCGGGCAGTGTGCAGAGACTAGGGTCCCTGCAGGGCTCCCAGGGAGTCCCACTGGGCCTGTCCGCGTCCCTCTAGGCGCGCCCCCTAGGGCCCCCCGGACCTATCTGGGATCATCCCAGCAGTACTACCCGCACAGCAGAAGAGGCGGCCCGTAGACCGCCTCCATGCTCTAGCTGTTCAGCCCTTAAGGGTACCGGCCAGCTTGTTCCAACGACCTACCACACTGCGGGCAGACTCATTCATCTGCTCGTACTCTGCGTCTCCCTCGTCCATGGGGTCCATGCCGTCCATCGCTGCGACGTACTGCTCTCCACCGGGGACACGCTCATCTTCGCTTCTGTCTGCTGCGTAGAACTCGTCTCTCTCTATGCCCATGGCAGAGAGGACCACGTCAGATCCCTCGAATCCTTGGTGTGCTGCGTCGATCAGCGCCTCACTAGGTGAACCGCCGGTTCCGATCACTGTGCCCACTCTAAAAGTGTAGCCTCCGTCGGATGACTTTGCCAGGACCCAGCGTGAACCAATGTTATTGAAGCCTGTCTGTGGGTTCTTGCCTGTGACCAGGTTACCCACGATGCCGTCGTAGCCGCTCATCCCGATGAAGACATCGGCTGTCTTGTTCAGACGTGGGCCCAAGTTGGCGTTAAACTTTTCGGTTGCCTGCTCTGGGTCGGTGTAGATGGTGACGGTGGAGTGTACCATTCCGCCACGTGGGCCACGGGGACCTTCAGCCTCAGAGGGCTCGTCGTATCCTCGGCCGCCACGTTCACGTGCCTCTGCGTCAGACATCCTGCCGGATCCGCCTGCCCTGTACCAGGGTGTATCATTGTAGCTGCCCTTGTAGCCAGTGGTGTCTCCACCCCCGTAGCGTCCGCCACGTCCCGAGGAGCCGTAGCCCTCGGTGACACGGCTTATCTCTTCCTTGATGATCTGCTGCAATCTGCTCTTGGTGATGCTCATATCAGTGTCTCCTGTAGTTCAGCGACGGCTGCGTGTGCCGGCTAGTAAGTTCGTGCGACGGAGCCACTCGTTAAGTGCTCCCTCTTCTTCTGCGTCTTCCATAGGGGCCTCGTCTTCGAATCCGGCCTCGTCTTCCATCTCTTCATCGCCCATGTCTTCGTCTTCATCGACGTTGAGAAGATCCTGCATCATGGCCACGACTGCCTCGGCTGTAGGCTCCTCATCGGGATTCTCCTCGCGGAGCTGCTTGAGGGCGTCGAAGAATGCCACACCCACGCGGTCGGTGTCTTCGTCCTCGAACGCTGACCAGTCTATCTCGGCGGCAACAGGTTCCATCTCCTCACCGCTCATAGGCATACCCATGTCGTCTTCACCGCCCATAGCATCATCGGGTACGACGTCGATCCCTGTGTCCATGTCCATGTCATCATCTGCTTCGCGGAGCCGGTCGTACTCGGCGTACTCTCCAGGCAGGAAGGGGCTTCCACGACGTGGTGTATAACCCCCACGAAGGTCATAGTCTGGCCGCGCCGGCGCGGGCGGGAGGTTGCCCAGAGGATCGTCTGGATCTAGGCCACTTGAAATCAAGACTTGCCGATAGCGATACTCAGGGGTTCCAGGCGTATGCTCAGGGCCCCGACCGCCCATCATCTCATTCAGGCCGCGTTGCTTGAGGGCTCGATTCAGCTCCTCTTTGACTATCTGATTCATCCTCTGCTTTGTAATACTCATTGCCTAAGTCTCCTGAATTGTAATTATCTCATTGCTACGCAGCTGTTCCCATCTTAGACACCAGCCACTGCATTGCTGCATCGGGAACGCCGCCGTTCCTGAGGAGTGTGTCGTCGAAGTCGAAGGTGATCACCATGTCTATGTCACTCTCTGCTGCGTAGGCCCATCTGTGCCTTCCAGCGTTC
>Ga0181349_1000843_pt1 | contig 13027 bp, 9 predicted proteins | sample Su13VDMM110SD_FD_130106 | JGI IMG/M metagenome (GOLD analysis project Ga0181349, IMG submission 130106) | Freshwater viral communities from Lake Michigan, USA - Su13.VD.MM110.S.D | ecosystem: Environmental > Aquatic > Freshwater > Lake | place: USA: Michigan | collected 2013-07-16 | reverse complement strand
CCGATTGCAAAGGCGTCGTTTGAGGAGACTCCCGAGATGTTCTTGAAGGCCGCAAGACACGCTGAATTAGATACTATGCGCGGCGTTTCTGCAAATGTCATGTGTGGTCAAGAAGGAATGTATGGCACGAACGCCTTTCAAGTGGTTTTGGATTTGGAAGAGATGAAAAAATTGGAAGAGGTTGTTGCTTATGAAAAGGCTGCCGACGGCGACACGATAGAAAGTATGATGGGTGGTCTTGAAGACCCAGATGATGCTTGCAGTAATAATAAACTTGTCATTCAAAATAATGTGTCAAGCATCAAGGCGAGTGATTTGGGCAATGACAATGACTACAATCCTGGGTTTTAAACAGGTAACATAATCACAAACATAAATATCAATGCAAAAAATATAATAATTAAATGCAAACAATGTATTAAAAAGTATTTAATTATTTTAAATAATGGCAACATTTTCTAGTATTATTCAAAATTATTACAAACAAGATAAAATTTTTTTGTTAGACAAGAATAATAGTTTTGAATTTATGACTTATGCACATACAAATAAATACATTACTGATATTAATTCAACTTTTTATTATTTATATATTACACAACACATTACAAATAAAGAGAACTATAATATAATTGAAATTATAAAAAATAAATTCAAATATCTTGATAATGTTTTAAAAAATATTTTTTTACCAAATCCGCAAAAAGATGAATATTTATCAATATTTACAAAATTGCAAAGAATTTATTATGGGTTTGCGAGGTTTGCACATATTTACAAAATTAAAAAAGCAAAAGTTCAAATAAGTGCAGATCTATGCATGAACGAATTGAACCCCAAAAAGTCAAATATTTTTACTCTTTATCAAAATAATTTGATATATTATTTTACCGCGAGCGACTTGATAAACATGTTAAATCGTAATTTATCCAATACATCTTCATTTTCTCCAGATACGATTATAACCAAAAATCCGTATAATAATATACCGTTTAGTGATACTGTTTTATATAATATTTATTTTTTTTTGAGAGGAGGTATGTATGTTATGCCAGAATTATTTCATGGGTTTTTTCTTTCCAATTTTGATATGATTAAATTTCGCGACAACTATGAAACAACCATTTTAAACATTTATATTAAAAATTATATTTACAATTCTCACCATGATACACTATATCCAATTTTTGAATCAATGTTTTCAACTTATAGCCGCATTACAAAAAGAATATGCATTAACGAAGAATTTCCAAAAGATAGATTAATAAATATAATGAGACCATATTTGCATTTGTATTATATAAATTTGCATTCAACGAATGGGACATATAAACAGTGTAATGCGGAATATTTATTGAGAAAAAAATTGCGTTTATTTGTGAATTTTAACCCCAAATTTGGTAGGAAATATATTAAGATTCATAAGATTTTTTTTAGAAAGACAAAAACCGAAGTAAAATTTGATGATAAACATATAAATTTTTATAAACAAAATTCTACAAACATTCACTCGTATGATTTTGAAGACGATGAAAATATTTACGTTTATCAACAGGGTCATGTATTTTATTTTAATTTTATGGAACAAAATGAACAAAATCCAACGCCAATTTTATTATCTGATGAAGAAGATGACACTGAAAATGATGATGAAGAAGATGAAGCTGATGATGAAGAAGATGAAGCTGATGAAGCGGATGAATCTGATGAAGCGGATGAATCTGATGAAGCGGATGAAAATAATATGGATATTGTATTGCACGACGAGGAAGACGAAACAAAAGAAGACGATTCAATATCTTGAATCCTTTTATTTGCTAATTGTGTAATATAATAATCCGCAGATGACTACAAATGCAAACGCATCGCTGCCACCTCCACCACCACCACCACCACCATCATTTCCTCCACTGTGATGATAAGAAACATTACTATAATTATTTATATAGTAATATTTTAATGCCAATTTTGGGATTGTTCTATAAAAACGATAGGGATACATTTGCAATATACAATAATATCCAACGGACATAAGTTGTTCAATTTTTTTATTTTTTATTTATCTTCTATCTTATCTTCTATTTTAAACTTTATTTTTCTAGTTTTTGGTTTTTTAACAACAACAAAGGTTTTTTGTTTTCTAGTTTGCACTGGAGCAGGTTCTGAAACGGGGCCTGCAGTTGCTTCTACCGCAACAGACTCCTCCGGTTCGCCCTGAATTGTAAATTTAATAGGTTTTTTTGCAACCTTTTTAGCAAGTGGTTGTTTTGAAAACGTCTGCAAAAATGTTTCCAACGTCATAATATTTTCAACAGATTCTGTTAATTTTCGCATAGTTTCTTCATTTTTAATAATATCTAAAGAGTGAAAAATATTAAGGTCGGGGGTTGATATTATAAGACTATATTTTGGAATATTTTCTACACGCAACGCAGGACTAAAAATAAACGCAAATTTACTATCTTGTTTTCCATATAGGGCCAATACATTATCTGTCTTATTAGTCAAAATAATGGGCTTGGTGGAAATAATAATGGATGGAATTTTGTATCGGTTCATAATAACCCAAATATCTAGATTTGTAATAAAATAATCATCTGAATAAATAAACTGCTGAAACGACAATGTTTTTTGTTTAACCCTCAATCCTTGGATTTTTTTTCCTTCCAAAATTAAAATATCTATAATTTGTTCTCTATACTTGCCAAGATATTTTTCGTATTCTTCTAATAATATTGCCTTGATTTCATTTAGTTTTAAAACTGGGCGATTCATCTCAAGTATGATATCAATTAAAAAATAAAACCCACAATTTGCATCTTCATAATAAAATTCTTTATAATTGGAAGGAAATCCGTCTTTCCAAAATTTGGAAGAAATATTTGTCTCTATTGGATAACAACCCTCTCGTTCTTTATTTAAATCTAATTGAGTATTGTCATTGATAACTAGTGTGTTATCATACACTTGGGTTAATTTTGGTTCGGTGGTATCATATGTATAATATTTTACATATTTGTTTTTAGTCTCCGGGACAAGGCCTTCAAAATAATCTTTGGTCAATAATGACTGAATAACAATGATTTCGTTCTCTCTTAGGTTATAACCAATAGACCCAAATGATAGATATGTTTGTGGTTGAAATATGAAAGATTTGATTCTACTATATCTTATTAATTCATCTGCCATTTTCCCAAAATAAATGACCTCATTGTCATTTTTATTTGTTAATAAATTATTTTTTGGAATGACTAACTTACAATGCGATTCAGATGTAAATGCACACACGGGCCTTTTTTCTGAACATTTATCCTCAGGCAAAACAATACAAGTTGATACCGCATTAATTAAGTTATAGTCGTAATCATTTGAAAATGCAATTGTATCTTTTACAAGTTCTTTAAGATATGAAACAATGTTGTGCAATTTTGCAGAGAATAACATATATGGTTTATTTAGTTCAAGTTCTATTTTCTCCCGCATTTTTATGTTCTCGTAGTCATTTAATAAAATTCTAATTGTGTTCCTGAAAACATTATAAAAATTTGTTTCTAGTTTTATTTTTTTAATATATGCGGCGCGCTCTGTATCATCAGATTCAGAAGTAGCTATCGCATATTCACTTGAAATCATTGGCGTGTCATTTTTATTCACAACGTAATTGTTATCATTTATTATTGGAATAGAATCTTTTGCATCTGATATAGGCATAGGCTCAGATAATTGAATAAATTGATTTGAATCTGTTAATATTCCAACAACATGTTCATCCTCAATAATCTTGAAAGCAGGCTTAACGGGCACAACGCCTTTGGAATCTTTATAAACCATATTTAAAAAAAGAATCGTTTGATCATAATCTGAATATAAACTTTCATCATTCATGAAAACAATATTCGGATACGTTGAATCCACGGAAGATGGGTAACATGGAATATAACCAGACAGCCCGTCTTTTTTAACAAATAACCCAATAACTTTACTTTGATAATTGATTATCTGTTTATCTATTTCATATTTTTTATTATTTAGTATGGCTATTAATTTTGACAATAAAATAGGATGCGCAAATTTATATACAGCTGGCATACTTGGAAGTGGCATGCATGTGTCCCGCAGAATTGGCTTGATAATTTTTGTAAATATAGAACGTATATTTGCTTGAAGTGTTAGACTATGTTCGCTAAAAGTTTTGACAACCTTTACAGTTTTTACCTTATTTTCATATGCATATATAGGTTCATATAAATTCCCAGTTTTAATAATAAACAGCGACTGCCTTGCTGGATTATAAAACTCATTAGAATAGTGATTTGTTGGGCAAATTAATTCAATATTATTTGTAATGTCATTATTTACAATTTCCATAATTATTAAATTTATACCTTGCGGAAATAATCGTGGATTAGGCCTGCTAATAATATCCCATATGTATGTGTAATCTATTATACCCTTATCGTCGTTTAAGTAAGCAATAAAATTTTCATACGACGCGACAAGTTTTTTAAAATATACGTCTTCACTTGGAATAACCTGTTTCTGTGGAACATATATTTTTTTATATAATTTAGAATCGGCATATTTTGACACGTCAATATTACCAACATTATCCACCATAAAGCTAGTCACGTTATTGCCATTTTGATAAGTAATGTAATCATCAATATTCATTGCATTTATAATACCCCGTTTCATATCTTTTATAGTTGGAATACTAATAGATTCGCCATAATATTTTGCATCAGCAATACAAGCAATAAATGATTGGTTTTCACTAAATTCTATTCCGTGTCTCAATAAACACACATGATTCGGTTTAACATTTGTATTTGTTTTGCTAATTTGACACGATGCGCTGGCTTCTTGGAAAAAGTTTTGAATGCTTACTTGCATATAACCCCAACGCCCGTTTTCCAATGGCCATTTTTCTGGCCCTTTTACATAATTATCTTTTTCAACAACTTTTTCTCCCATTTGTGGTTGTTCTGACGCGGTTTCAACTGTAACTGTTTCTGCTTTCTCTTCTTCTTTGTTTTTTTCTTTTTCTTCTTTTTCTTTTTCTGCTTGAGCACATTCTTTGCGCCGCCCAATTTGACCAGGTGTGTTCCATTTTGCAAAACAACAAGGGATACATAATCCGTCCGGATGTTTATCAGCATCTAAGAACCCTGGATAATGTTGTTTATAATTTTCTTGTGATCTATGTTCCGTTTTATCAAAAAATTCATAAACATAATTACCGTCATTTTTAATTTCAGTTTGACTGTTTGGAATAATACCTCCACATGTTGGATGTCTTTTTACCATTTTTCCGTCTTTATCTTTAACCTCAATCATTTCAGATGGGTCAATTGGTCTATTTGTTTTCAAACACCAATACCTTGGACAAACGTAATAATATTTATTATCTGGATTAGATCCATATTTAATAACATCTTCTGGTTTTAAAAAACTTTCATCTTTTATAATTTGATCTTGCTTTTCTTTTGGAAAAGCTTCAAAAACTTCTTTGCCGTATTTTTTAACAACCTTTTCATATTCTTCATCTTTCATCTCTTTCATTTCATCTTCTGTTATTAAAATCGGCTGTTTTTTGGCGGACGAAGAACAGCTGCGCGAATATCTATTAAATTTACCCTTGTCTTCTTTTAAGAATAATATTGGTTCCAAGTCAAACATTTTTGATGCAAATGGAGATGGGTTTTTTAAACGCATGCCGACAATATCCTTAACTTGCTCTTCTTCTTCGGGTATTTTTTTAATTGGCGCAGCAGCCTTAAGAACTGGTGGTGGAGCAGGAGCTGGGGCTGGAGCTGGTTCTGAACTTGACTCGGGACTTGAACTTGGCTTTGGTTCGGGAATTGGCTCTGACTTAGGAATTGACTCTAAACTTGGCTTTGGACTTGACTCGGGCGTGGAAGATGGTAAAGACTCCCCAAAGCTAGATAATGTTTTTTGATCAGAGTTGTTTTCTTCGCTTGGTGTGCTAGTTGGCAATTTTGCAGTAGCTATCGCTTCATTTGACAAACTGGATGAAGGTGTGGGCTGCCCTCCTTTTGCACTATTGTTTTCACCTTCCTCTTCTTCTTCTTCGTCTTCATCGCCGTAAATTAAATCCAAGGCACTTTTGAATTTTGGTTCTTTATAATTTTCAATGCCTTCTGTATAATCCTCATAATTTTCAAAATCCATATCATCCCCTTCAATTATTGGTATTTCCTGTTCTGGAAATGCAAGCTCAGCTGGGGCAATAATATCTTCAACTTGAAATTCTACATTTTCTTCTCCAGAGCACAGCGAATTAATTGTTTTTAATGGAACCAGAGTGCTTTTCTTATCTTGTGTTAAACGTATAAACGAATCCAAGTATATTGGTATAGTATTTAGATAGTATATATCATTAATATTTTCTACATCAATAGTTAGAATGCTTGTAATACTATTTAATTTCATTGTAGTTTTGAATCCAGGATTCAATTTAATTTCAATGTCGGTTTTCTTGACACCTCGTTCAACTTGCACTTCACTTGCCATTTTCTGAACAAGTTGCCTTGCATCAGATTCACTCATTCTATAATTTTCAATAAGAGCCAATACTATTTCATTTCCCTTCAATCCATCCTTTTGATTTGCCTGTTCAATAATAAATGCTTCTTGACTAGTCACCTTATTAAAATTAGCAACGCGTTTGAACCGCATATTAATACCATTTTTTGATTTTAGATTCTTGGACTCAACAATAAATGCGCTAGTAATACATCCGATAAAATCATTCATTTTTATTGGTTTTGTAATTTCAATTGAAGTTTGATAGTTTAATTGTTTAACATCAACATTTTTATCATACATGTTATTATACAAATTTATAGTGTATCCGCTTTGTTCCAGGAAATTTTTGACTTCTTGTATAATTGGATTAATGTGATTCTTAATTATTAATTCAACCCCTGCAAGGGGTGTGATTTTTTCACATTCACACGTTATATTAATGTTCCCATTGTCTTCAAATTCACACGTTAAGAGAGAAAGTCCGTCTATTCCATCTACATATACACTAACAGATTTTGTTTTACCAATATCTCTCATTAGTTTAAAAATATTTGATCTAGAAAGGTGTGGTATTTTTCGTCCATCTGTGGATGTTTGTTCTGCATAAAGCCTATATATTGTTTCTTGTCTCGTTTGTTTTGTAGCCGGATTAAATTTTATTAATGGATTTGCATCAGTTGCATGTATAACCTTAAAAATCACATCCAATGGTATCTTAATAGTAAATTCTGGTTTAATTGTTATTTTTATTAATTTAATTCCGTCTCCTTTATATTTAAATTTTGGAGTTTCTGTTTTGTATTTATACACATCGTAAAACATGTTGATGCTCTCAAATGTGTCTAATGTAGATGGTTTTAGTAATAATTTATTTTTTTCAATAAGCGCATATTTGTTATCCTCTAATTCATCGTATGAATGTATATTTTGTTTTGCTAATAACGGATAATAAATGTTTATTGTATTTGCTTCAGAAACACCATTATCCTTTGTTCTTAACAACACGTCATTGGCTAAGCATATATAAATATTATTATCAATAATATCTCCAGTGTTCAACAATAGATGATTATTTAAAGTTGTAAGAGACTTTCTAGCGGCTCTTTCAATAAAAGTATCATATTCAGTAACCTGAAATGGATTGCAAACAAACGGATATTCATTTGTTACAATAAAGAATTTCTGTCCTAAAACTTTTGTCACAACGAATTTTTTATTGTTCAAATTCAATTCTAAAATATCATCATAGTCATAAATTTCTTTGCTAGGAATTGAAAAGTTAAACGGGGCGCCATTATCTTCTTTATAAATATTCAATAAAAACTGATTCAGACGAACTCTTGTTAAATCTAACCGATTATTTTGTGTGAGCGTCTGAAAAATATTAGTAGAATTAAATGATTCTTCTTTTAAACAGAATAAATATATTTGTTCCAATGAAAAAGTATTTGAAAATTCGGTCAGTATTTTTAGTTTTATTGTTCCAATAGAGTCATCAAAATGAATTTGTTGTTTTGAAAAATGAACATCAATTGGTTTTGATTTGTCTAGAATTTTTGCAAGTTCTTCGTCTGTAAAGATTGGCAATCCAGAATTTTTATCTGTAAATGCTGCATTTTTTGGGTCACTCTTAAATAATTCATCGGGGTTCTTAACATCTAAATTATTTCCAAAGAATACATATATTTTTTTAATATTGTCTTTATCAATTAAATGATTAACTTTATATATTGAATTACGATTTGTTGTCATATATATATTCTTGGTATTATTTTATATATAAATTTTGCATTATTATCATTTTCATGAAGACCAAAATAATTAAAATGCTAAACATGGGCGTTTTAATTATATTAGCGTGTTTGTCGTCTTGATTTTTTATTGCGTTTAAGGCTACGCTTCTTTATTGTCTTGCGTTTTTTGCCACCAGCTGGACCACCTCCAGGACCATCATTGGGGCCTTTTCCGGGAGGATAAAGTCTTATATATCTTTGTGCATCTTCATCAGAAACCCACCGTCCACCAGGACTAATACCCTCTACTCTTTCACCAACTACCAAAGGCATTTCTTCGGCTTCTGGAAGGTCAATCGCTAATTTTTTGCGCGTTTTAGGAACCGATTCTATTGATGCTAACGGGGGACCAATTGCAAAATCCGTTGCGGGTTCAGGTTCTCTGCAATATGCATTCAGGTCAATTCCTTGTTTACTTCCGGGTATTGATACTTTAAGAAGCGGACTGCTAAATGCCCTTCTTACCTCTGCATCATTGCAAATTTTTTTCATAACATCTTTAAAAGTTTTATCATCAGGATTGTGAATATAATAAAGTTTTAAATATTTTACAGCGACTTTAATGTATAGTTTGTTATGCAATAAAAACTTTTTATCTTCATTACTACGATAATCAAACAAATATATAAGACCACTTTCATCACTACTATCTACTTGAAAACCTAAATTATAATCAAACTCTAATAATTCATTAAGTATTAATAAACTTGCATCTTCTTTATAATCACACGCGCGCATTAGTGATGATTTTTGATTGTTGCTATATGTTGCATATGGTTTGCAATCACCTTTTAACAATTCTTTTACAACCACAACCGACATTTCATCGTCACTACTGCAACAGAATGTTAATGGCGTTCTTCCGTCAGTATCCGCTTCACCTAAATCCACTTCTTCCGGGTCACGCAATCCAATTTCAATCATTTTTAATGCAGCATTAAATTTTTCATTTTCGCATGCATATCCTAAAGAAAAGACTGAATTTCTGTCAAAAAGATAACTACCTAAAAAATTTCTTTTTAAATTATTCAAAAATAAATCAACGTGTTCCCCATTGTCACTGTCTATTAATTCTTGAAAATGATCAACAATATTTTTGTCTGGTGGGCATATTCCATTATATTCTTCTTCAGCCATTATATTATATATATTGTAGTATTAAAATAAATAATTACAAATCATAATATGGACTATCAGTTATAGTCATACCACAATAATTCTCTGGTTTCTTTTTATAATCAACGGGTTGATAGATATTTGCTTCTTTTGCATTCTCCAATAAGAATTTGAAATTCTGCCAAAAATCCTGTTTGTGTCCAACAGATTTTGTCATCACATGTGATAACTCGTGTATGGAAACAAAAGTGAGCGTATTTAGATCAATTAGTGTGGTGCTATTTTTTGTCTTATTTAAACAGAATGCAATTTTCTCTCCTTTATTTTCACTATACGCAGTCAATTCACTCGTTGGTAAGGTTTCACTTATTTGTTTTGGATTGAACCCTTCTACCAAGCGTTTTACATCCGTATCTTCTGGATATTTTTCACCTACATATTTTACAAGCTCTTTGCACTTATTCGTAACGGTTGCCAATAAATCCGCGGCCTCTGTAACTTTTTGCCTATCTCTTACACAATATTTATTTCCATCTACTGTTGATATTACGCATTTTAAGCTAAATAATTCTGATTCTGAATAAATTTTGAGACAGATGAGAAGAATGCCTCCTATAATTGCATACATTAATAAATCACTTTTCCATATATTGTTCAACATATATTATCAGAGTATTATAAAATACAAGGATAAAAAAAGGCATCATATAAGATGTTCCTAGTTTAGAACATCTTATAATATTTTATTTATTGGTTTATTTATTTGGTTGTTTATTGAGGACCGGACCCCAATTCTAGCGGAGGTCTCATGAAATCTGGCTCAATCGTGGAAAGATTCCAGGGACCCACGTAAAGCTGAGGGTTAGGAGGCTCGGAACGGATTTGCAAGTTGGCGTTTCTCAATGTTTGACCGATAGTGTCAATACCAATGTGGTAACCAGCCTTTAACAAGTTGATGTTAGCAAGATCGCCTTTTCCAGAGGGGTTTAATTGAGCCCATTGGCCGTTGGAGTCCTTGGGTAATAAATCAGAGGGATTCTGGATGTTAGGCTTGGAGCAAGATGACGGAACTCCTAGATTGGGTGTAGAAATTCCATTAACAGATGCAAAAACTTCGTTATGCCCTAAAGACTCAGAAGGTTGAGGCCCGGAAGAACCCTTGGGCGCGCCAGTTCCAGAAGCTTTGAATGACGAAGAAGACGATTCCATATTTTCCGAACCATAACTGCCTTTAGATGTTAAATATTTTGCAAAGACACTAACTCCATATGCAACTATCAATAAGACGACAAGTGCGCCAATACCATAATCCGACCATAGCTTTTTTAAAGTGCTGCTCATTATATAAAATTAGGCTATAAAATATTTTTTTGAATACAGTTTAATTGTTTTATTAATCTCACTAAACATTTTTGATTCATAATTCTTAAACTTGTTATTTTCTTTTTATTTTTCTAAATCATTTTCAGAAATTTCTGATAAATTATCAATATCCATATCACTGTCATCACTATCTTCACTATCGTCTAAATCCTCCAACATATAAGTTTTCTTAATATTCTTTGCTTCTAAAAAAGCTATGATTGCTTGTTTCTTTGCATCTTTTGCCTTTTTTCTCGCCGCTTTATAAATTTCATAATAAACTTGATTCGGTTTCTTTAATCTAATTGTTTCTAAATCAGAAGACATGGCAGTCAAATTCACTTCTGTTAATTCATTTGAAGTATCAAATAACTCCTCAATATTACTTAATGTTTCTGCTGAAGATTCTGTTGAGGTGTCTATTTTAATTTCAGGATTGTTATTTTTAACAGGGTCTTTTTCAGCAATATTACTAAAGACATTCATATCATTTAATTTTGCATCCAATTTGGAGAAATCATCCAAATCTTCTACAGTATCCAATATTCCAACATTTTCTGCTGCATCCGAGGCACCTAGATCTTCGTGTTCGTGTTCGGGTTCATCAAGTTCATCAAGCTCCGCCAGTTCGTCCAAAGTATCTAAATCAACCGCAAGATCATGAGAAATTTTTGGGTTAGCGATTTTAACTACTAAACTATTATCTTCAAATGATTCAGATTGTTTAATTTTGTCTTGTTTGTTTTGTTTATTCAATCCACTCTTAATAAGACAACTATCAAAAATTTGTTCAGTGTTTAAGATCATTGCTTGTTTTAGCTCTAATTCTATTTGAAAATTTCTACTAGTAAATTTTATTCCTTGGATTTCAATAATTGATATCATATTATTTTCTGGAGTTACATCATCTATCGTAATAGGCGTTTCATTTTCATTGTATATTTTAAGCATCGGAACATTTGTGCTATAATTGACCTTTATATTTACTCTGACCAAATAGAATTTTCCAGATTTATAAATACGCATTGGAGATGTGAATGCAGACTCAATGTCGTTCATTTCTAATTTATTTTCAAACCACGTATCTGCTTTTTTATAAATCAATTCCTGGCATTTATTTTCAAGACTTTCTAGCCAGTGAATTAATTGTTCATCATTATTATCAAACATTAAATCACAATAAATTTTTTTTCCGTTTTTAACAAAACCCTGGCGTGTTAAAGATTTTGGAGTTTCAATATATAACGGTTTGTTATGCATTTGAATTTTTGTAAAGTATGCGCCTCCCTGAATTCCGGTTGGATGTGCTAAAGATACTTGTGAAAAATCAAACTTGTCATTTGGCAGAAATATGTTGTCCATTATTTGTTCTGCAGAAAATTTTAACTTTGATAACACGCAAAAAATCTTAAAATAATTTATTATAAAAATATATACTTAATAGTTAATATGAAGGAGCCGATTATTCAGCAATGTTTAGATATACTAAAAAGGGAAGATATAAAAGGCGAACTGAAATCATTTTGTGGTCCTGTAATTGATCAGATTTTTAATATAATTAATCCATATATTTATATTACCATTTTTCTTGTGTTTTTAATTTTTATTATGATTTTAGCAATATTAATTTTACTAATTTTAGTTTTGCGTAATAAAAGTTTAATAGCAAAAATTTTTTAATATTTTCTCATTTATTTATATAATGTCAAGTACTGATACTGTTACTTCAACTGCCACAAATCCTTTAGCAACCACCCCATCTGGAACAATGGGTGGTAAAAGAAGTCGCCGAGCGAACAAAGGTTCAAGAATGATGTCACGAGCTGGAGGTCGTAAATATGGCGGCAAAAGACGCGGAAAGCGCGGTGGTCAAAGCGCCACTGCGTATGGATCACAAGTAAATGGTACAGTTCGTGACCAATTTGCCAGAACTTTTGAAAATGGTCACCCAACCCCTTATGGAAACGGACCTTATGGCGCTCAAGGTCAAGGCACAGTAATCCCTGCATCTGTTGCCTCGTCTGGTAACATGAATGGTGGCAAAAGACGCACCAAGAAAGGTGGATATTGGAGTCAAGTCCTCAGCACCGCTTTAGTGCCTTTTGGTTTATGGGCGGCTCAAAACCGTTTCTCCAAACGCAGAGGATTAAAGGCTGGCGGCAAGACCAAGAAGCATCGCAAATAAACTTTAAAAATAAACGAATAGT
>Ga0181349_1000839_pt1 | contig 13072 bp, 16 predicted proteins | sample Su13VDMM110SD_FD_130106 | JGI IMG/M metagenome (GOLD analysis project Ga0181349, IMG submission 130106) | Freshwater viral communities from Lake Michigan, USA - Su13.VD.MM110.S.D | ecosystem: Environmental > Aquatic > Freshwater > Lake | place: USA: Michigan | collected 2013-07-16 | reverse complement strand
TACCAAAACTAACCACTAATAAGTCAGCAATGAATAAATATCTACGTATACAAACAAAACTACGTAGGAGACTTAGATGTCAAAACAAAAAATAAGATGGCTCATTACACACGAACCGCAAGAATTATTCATTAGAGCGGCACGTTGTTTCGAGCAAAAACTAGACGCCAAGTTGCCTGGAAAATTTGAATTAGAGCTTTACACTTCTATAGATGACATGTTATCGAAAAATACCGACATGTTTTCAGCTGAAGAAAAAGAAGTTTTAAGAGACAGATCTCCAGTGCTTAAGGGTTTAGAAAACGATGATGAATCGATCGAATCTCGAGATTCAAACTTTGGTTACAGAAAAGCTAAATGGAAAAAAGTATTTGACGTTTTAAATGACGGAAGAATACACATGTCACAAGCACAAGTTAACATAGTTGGTGCTCACTTAGATAGAACCATCTCTGTGTTAGACATGCCTTTCTTGTTCAAAGATCACGATCACGTGACCAGAACAGTAGAAGGTGCTGTGGGAAAAATTATATCTCGCAAGGTCCACAATAAGACAGGAATCAAACCACTTTGCTATACCTACTCAGGTGGATACAGAGTGATTGGTGCAACCAAAGATATTAAATCTTTAGAAGATTTAAAAAATCAACCAAACTTTATTACTACTACTAGCGTATCGGGACATTTATTCAGATATGCAGGTGCTGACAAAACAGTTACCACTGGCAGCGCGACAGATAAAGATGTACAAAACATGAATATCGACGGTGGAGCAATTGAAACTACTTTGATCAGATTTACTGGCAAGTATGTTTTAAAAACAAACCACAGCATGTTTATGACATCAATTCTTTGCGGTAAGACGTTTTGGGAATCTTTATCAGTAACAGAAAGAGATCTTTTTGTTCAGGCTGGTTTAGAAACTTCAAGACAGGAAAGAATTTGGTCATTGGAAGATGCAGCTAAGATCGAAGCAGAAGCAAATGAAAAAGGATTGACTATCAATTCGATTTCTGAAGAAGAAACTGCCGAACTTAAAAAAGCATCAGAACTATGTTATCGATCAGGGTTCCTAAAGAACTTAGGCATTGATGACAAATTAGTGCAGTTAGCATTAAGATCATAAAAAGTCACACACATAGACACGATAGTTAAATATCGTGTCTATGAATCCACAACACCCCTTATATTACCACTGCCAGCACGATCCTTCTTGCGAAAGATATGGACTGTTGCAACAACGAAGCAACAGTTTTTATATTATCGACAGCAATCCAGTAATATTAAAAAATGTACAACTGGCCATGTTGAAATACGAATTTTTACATTTCGTGAACATTGATCATTTTTTTACTTTTTTAAACAAAACACAAAAAACCGTAGACAAGTACCAGATCAAAAGCATGATCGAGTCACACATTACCCATGTGCAAAAAGCAGCAGTGTTCAAAAATACCGAATCTAGAACGGAAGAAATACAAAAAGTTATTGACAATCACAATTGTTTTCTTTTTGGAATGACCGAATCAACAGCAAGGTCCATGCCCATGGACGTAAATCATTATCGTTTGACAGATAATATCATAAGACGTGAGCAAAAAGATAGTTTGTTCAATGATGATTTACAGGAACGAGTATTTTTATTGCGTCGACTGTTGTATATTCTCACCGGTGTTTTTGAATACGTAATTGAATTTGTCACGCTTCAAGAAAAAATCAGTGAGTTTAGTTTAGAGAGGTACGGAAAACACTTTGCCATATGTAATCCCACAGATACAATAATTCCTAAGATGGTGGAAAAGGAACTGGAGTCCAACCAACGAAGAATTGAATCTATCAAGCATTACTACAATTCAATATATAAAAGTTTAAACGAAATAAATCTTGATCAATCTGCGAAACAAATACTTCTGCAATTTGTGCAAGATATAAATTCAGAAGATATTATTATAGAAACAATGAAAAATTATCCGATGTTCCATAGGACGTATGATATTGGAAAAATTAAAGGAATATTAGAAAATGAAGCAAACAGTATTTTAAAATATTATGAGTAGTCAAAATCCCGGTCCATCGTCGCTTCTAAAAAATCTTCTAGGGAGAAGCGGGGAGACACGTAAAATATTAACATATGTAAACAGTCTTAAAAATAATCAATGTATGTATCTCGCACAGCTTCAAACATCGATGCTGGAAGAGCGGAATACTCTATCTACAGATGCGCAAAATTATCTATTGATACCACTGATTTTAGTTGGCACCCGAGACTTTAGAGCTCGTATAGGAACATTTAACGACCCGTGGGGGTCCAAAATATCTCCGCTGTATGCTGCGCCCGCGCTAAGTTTTATAAAAGATTCATTGGCAGACATAGCAGATACAAGAGCTATACAATTGATCAAGGCAGCCAAAGACACAAAAAGAAAAATTGTTGTCATGTGGAGCGGGGGCATTGACAGCACGGTTGTGTTAACTTCTATTTTAAAAAACATTAGTGAAGCAGACCAAGATCTACTTACTGTATCCTTAACCACGCACAGCATATCTGACAATCCAAATTTTTATTTCAAATTCCTTTCCAATAATAAAAGAATTCATATTGTGAATGCGTCTAATTTTTCCGTTGATAATGACTTCTTAGATAAAAATCTTTTGCTTCATGGAGACCCCGGAGACGGGGTGTTTGGTCCATCTTCGAGGATGTATAAATTTTTTAGTGAAAATAAAATTCACTTAGAACCATGGAAGAAACACATAAGCACGATAAAGCAACAATTTGAGCCCTCCATGGAAAAAGATATGTTCGTGCAGCCAGGATTAGGAGAATGGTTTACCAATATTGTGACTCGTAATTTAGAAGAAAGTGGGCACGCTGATCATGTCAGCACGGTGGCTGATTGGTATTGGTGGACATACTTTAATTTTAAATGGGTAGGCACATGCACCTATCCCTTGCATAATGGAATTATCGGCAGGGAACATAAAGGCATCACTGAAGGAAATCACAAATTTTATGCGGAGAATATTTTCTTTCATACGCCGGAGTGGCAAAGATGGTCTTATTCAAACCTAAAAGAGTTGATAGGATTAGATGCGTTCAAAAGTCATAAACTAAAGGCTAGGGAATATATCTATGATTTTGATAAAAATTTTACATATTTCTCGAGAAAAAGAAAAACTTCAACCCCACCACCAAATAACAAGCAACAAAAGTCTGTCTTAATAGCCCACGACCAAGACTTCAAACCAATCTATCTAGATCATTATTCGAAAAGAATTGCTGTGCAAATCATACTGCAAAGATACAGAGAATCAAGAGATAGTTAATATGAATCAGCATTTAATTAATCTACAACAATCCCCATGTGTGCCGTGCAACCGATTGACTATCTTAAGGCCCACGGAAAGAAATCTACATGCCAAGTTCTGGACAAGAATGCCACATATGTTGGTAGGCATATTGGACCTCAGGGCTCGCACCGGCACTTTTACAACTCCATGGAACATTCCCAGCAGCGCTTTGTATAAGATTCCGAAATTTGAAATCATAAGTGACACCCTCGAAGATTTATTAGATGCAAGAGCGATAGAGATTTACAACAGGGCAAAAGAAAATAACCAACGGATTGCTGTGATGTGGAGTGGGGGTATTGATAGCACGGCAGTGTTGACAGCACTTATAAAAAATATACCAACCGCTGATAAAAATATTATTACAGTTATATGTGATACAAACTCCATCTTAGAAAATATAGTATTCTACAAAAATTTTATTTCAAATAAGTTAGAATGTATTCATTATAGAACACTGGACATCACTGATAATTTTTTACAAAGTTATATTTTGCTGCACGGAGATCCTGGGGACTGCTTGTTTGGTCCTAGCGTTTCTAAATATCAATATTTTATAGACCGTGGACAACACTTAGAACCATGGAAAAATCATTTGGATAAGATGAAAGATCTATTAGAACTACCACACGTCGATCCGGAGTCATATGCGCCAGGATTTGGCGAGTGGTATGTAAATAAAATTACAAATAATCTCGAAGAATCGGGCCAAGCGGAGTATCTTACCTCGGTGGCAGACTGGTGGTTCTGGACCTATTACAATTTCAAGTGGGAGTTTAGTTGCCAGCGTCCTTTTGCATTTTTGAGGAGAGACTTCACACACAAGTTCAGCGATAATACTATAAAAAGATTTGCTGAAAATACGTTTTTTAACACAAAAAAATTCCAACAGTGGGGGTACTCAAATATTAAAAAATCTATACCTAAGGATTTTTCTCAGCACAAAAAAGAAGTTAAAATGTACATATATGAATTTACAAAGGATTTAAATTATCTTGAACACAAATCTAAATTGACAGCACGACCCGCAAATTATGATTTGATGACTTATGCACCATTTCAACCAATTTATTATACAAATAACTGGCAAGGCGTACTAGATGATTCACTTTCTACGCAAACATTAAAAGTGTTATTGGAAAGATACCGAGGATAAGATATGGAAAAAATTATAGAATCTCCCTATTATCTGTCCGTTCATGCTTGCAATACGTTGGATAGCGAAAAATATAATTTTTACGGATTATTAAATATAAAACAAAATCGATTTTATATTTTACATAGAAATCATTCCTTACTAAAGTTTTTACAACTTGTTTTACTTAAAAATTTTTATAGTTTTTCTATTGTAAGTTTTAAACATTTTAATTTTGATACAAACAAAAATATTGATAACCACGATTGTATAAATTGGGGAGGCACGCCAGAATTAACTAGCAATTTGGAACTAGAGGCGAACACTTCAATGCATCAAGCCAAATTGATAAATTCTGGTCTAGGCACAGTCACAGATATTGATTTGGCGCTACAGGAGAAGTTATTTTTTGTGATGGCGATTTTGGGCAAAATAGACGACCTGTTTACAAAACTACGCAATTATGAAATAGATATCAAAAAACCTGCCTCCGATGGTTATAGTGAATTAAAAAAATATCTTGAGATAGTTTGCCCAAATGATAAAACTATTGCCAATTTTATCACTGAAGAAAACACCCAGTTACACGCAAAGGCGTTAATTTTAGATTCCTATTGGAATAAATTTCTTTTATTTTTTTACAATGTTGATTTGCACGATAACTCAATTGAATCCGTCGCAGAGCTGCTTAAAAAACTTGTGCAAACGCCAGAGTTTGAGATGGAGCAATTTAAAAGGCTATACAAACATCCATACAATGCAATGGATGAATTATGCAAAATTTTAGGCATTGATACCAATATATGACCCAAAATAACCGATACCTTTGGTAAACCGATATAAATACTTTTAACAAATTACCTTAATTTGTTATTTTAACGTTAAAAAAACAAGGGAACAAAAAATGACTAAAACTACTAAAATCAGATGGGTTATAGCACACGAACCTTTATCTTTATTTGTGAGAGCAGCTAAAGATTTTCAAGACTTTGTGAACTCCGCTCAGACTGCAGAAAAAATAGAAGTTGAAATCATGACTTTAAGTGAGTACAGCGATAGATACAACGACGGCGTTGTTGTAACCAAACACGATTTACTTGACCTTATGGAACAAGGCAAAATCGAAATGTCGCAAATGTACACAACCTGGTTAGCAGAAAAAGTTGATCAAGATATGTTAGCATTAGATATGCCTTTCATATTCACAGATCACGATCATGCAACCAGAGTATTAGAAGGCGAAGTGGGAGAGTTTTTATTAAACAAAATCACTGAAAAATCTAATGTAAGAGGCATGGCGTTCACCTATTCAGGTGGATTTAGAAACGTAATTTCTAGCAAAAAAGTTGATAAGTTATCAGACTTAACTACTAAGCACTAATTACTTTCTTACCAAACATTTAAGGGCGGCAGCAATGTCGCCCTTTTTTTTATTCAACGTTATTTTAACACTAAATATTTTTAATGAAAGTTCGAACAAATAGAAATCCAGTCGCTAAGGCAACGTTCAAAGCACTAGGTGCCGAGGGACATGTTTCCGAAATCGAAGAAGTAAAGGGCCTCATGGAAGATGGCACAGTACAGGGCGGCGAAACTGTGTATTCAAGAATATATCCATTGGAACAAAATCAAGTTACCGAATCGGTGTTAGACACACAGCACAGTTTGTTCTTAACCAGCATGATCATGAGGAATGACTTTTATAAAAAATTATCCCCAGAAGTCCAAGCAGTGATAAAAGACGCAGCGCTCAAAGCAGGCAGAAAAGAGAGAGAGACCACGATCATGGACGGAGAAGAAGCCAAGGAAAAATTAAAAGCAGAAGGTGTTGCTATACACGAACTAACACCGGAAGAAAAGGCAGAATTTATAGAAAAGACCAAAGTGGTGTATGAGGAATTCAAGGACACATTCACACCTGGCTTAATTGATAAGATTAAAAAGGCCTAGCAAATGAAAGTACGCACTAACAAGAATAAAGTAGCAAGAGCAACATTCGAAGCAATCGGTGCTGATATAAATTCACAAGTCATAGAGATCGAGGACCTTAAGGAAAAAATAGAGGCCGACGAAGTGCAGGCCGGCGAAGGCATTTATTCAAGGATATATCCATTGGAACAGAATCAGGTACTTGAATCAGTACTAGACACACAGCACAGTTTGTTCTTAACCAGCATGATCATGAGAAATGACTTTTATGAAAAGTTAACTCCCGAAGTTAAGTCTGTGCTGAAAGAAGCTGCGATCAAAGCTGGCAGAAAAGAGAGAGAGACCACCATACAGGACGGAGAAGAAGCCAAGGAGAAATTAAGGGCCGAGGGAATTGAAATACATTCTCTGACACCGGAAGAAAAGGCAGAATTTATAGAAAAGACCAAAGTGGTGTATGAGGAATTCAAGGACACATTCACACCTGGCTTAATTGATAAGATTAAAAAGGCCTAATCTATTTCTTTTAAAACTTTATTGAAACTATCTATTATCTTATCTATCTCTACTTTATTGATAATAAGCGGCGGAGCCAAAGTCAATATTTCACCCCCGGTTAATCTTACATAGCAATTTTGCTCATGCCACATTTTTCTAAATACATTAGAAGCCCTTGCATAGGGCTGCTTAGGGATAGGAGATAATTCTATTGCACCAAGGAGTCCAATATTTCTTATGTCGATCACGTGTCTACTGCCGCGTAGAGAATGCAAGCCATCTTCGAAATGTTTTATTAAATCCGGACTTGTGTTTAATAAATTTTCTTTCTCATATAGATTAATTGCAGCAAGAGCCGCAGCACAAGCCAGTGGATGAGCAGAATATGTATAACCATGATATAGATCGATTCCTTTATTCTCACTAGTAATTGTGTCATAGATCTTTTGATGCACCACCGCAGCACCCATGGGCACCGTTCCACTGGTGAGTCCTTTTGCCAGCGCAACAAGATCCGGTATTATGTTGAAATAGTGAGAAGCAAAGGGTTTCCCCAATCTACCAAACCCGGTGATCACCTCATCAAAGATTAACAATATATCATTGTCTGTACAAATTTGCCTTAACTTTTCTAAATAGCCTTCCGGAGGAACAAGAACGCCACCTGTGCCAGACACTGGCTCCACTATCACTGCAGCGATATTATCTGCGCCATGCGTTTCTATCTTTTGCAACAAATCATCAGCAAGATGGGCTCCCCACTTAGGCTGTCCTTTAGAATATGAATTATGTTCAAGATTATGTGTGTGTGGCAGATGATAGACGTCTGATATAGGACTTTTGGCAATCATATTTGCGAAAAGATTACCAACAGTAGACCCACCAAATCCCGCGCCATGGAATCCCCGCTCACGCCCGATTATGATTTTTTTATTCTGTTTCCCTTGCAACTTAAAATAATTTAAGGCAATCTTCAAACAAGTCTCCACCGCCTCGGAGCCGGAGTTTGTGAAGAACACTCGATTCAAGTTCTTTGGTGAAATGGTACTTATTTTCTCAGCTAGTTTAAAAGCACCAGGATGGCTCATCTGATATGAGGGAACAAAATCTAATTTTGCTGCCTGTTCTTGTATTGCTGTAACAATCTCGTCTCTATTATGCCCCGCATTGCAGCACCACAGCCCACCGTGGGCGTCCAAAATTTTATCATTATAAATTGTGAAGTAATACATACCTTTGGCACGATCAATAATCCTAGGCCTAGGTAAATTTTTAAACATGCTGTTAGGCGTGAACGGCAACCAAAGATGATCTAAATTTAGGTTTTCCATATTGAATATGTTTATTTACGTAATGATTTTTTACCAATTATTTTTTTAAAATCGATTGGTTAAACAATTGACATGTTCTTTGACACATGTTACAATAAGAGATATGCCATTAATACCTATAGTTATTGAACAAACATCCAAAGGTGAACGCAGCTACGACATCTTTAGTCGACTTTTAAAGGATAGAATTATTGTGTTGGAAGGACCAGTTGAAGAGCACTCTGCGTCTATAATATGTGCTCAATTATTATTTTGCGAATCACAAGCGCCGGAGAGAGACATCACGATCTACATCAATTCGCCGGGGGGTCTAGTCACAGCAGGGATGGCCATATACGATACTATGCAATATATAAAGTGTGATGTGCAAACAATAGTGATGGGACAGGCCTGCTCGATGGGGTCATTACTGGCAGCATCAGGCACGAAAGGTAAGAGATTGATACTACCCCATGCTCGACACATGATACATCAACCACTTGGTGGAGCATCGGGGCAAGCAACAGATGTTCAAATTCAAGCAAATGAATTACTGCGATGGAAAGACGAGCTTACAAAGGTCTACGAGAAGCACACGGGTCAACCGTTAGAAAAACTTAAAGCCGACATGGAGAGAGATAACTTCATGACTTCAGAACAGGCAGTGGCATATGGCCTGGCCGATAAAGTTGTTACCAATAGAGAATCGGACAATAAATAGGCATTAGTTCCGTGCCATGGACTATCTAATATGTCTTTAAATAAAAACTTCTGCTCAAGTCCTTGGTTTCATATGCGAGTTTTGCCATCTGGAGAATTAAGATATTGCCGCTGGATGGATGACAATAAAAATCCTATTGCTAGCAATTTAAGACAAAATAATTTTATTCAATATTTCCAAAAGGAGATGTCCGATCTTCGTGCAAAAATGCTGAGGGGTGAGCAGATAGATTCGTGTGGGCCATGTGCCAGGATGGAAGAACATAACAAAGTCAGCGGCAGGGAGAAGCAGCTACTCAAGGTTGGAATAAGATTAGATAATTTTGAAAAAACTTTTAAGAGCAGTACCTATTATGATGAATTTAAAAAGTCAGCGGAAACGCATGGAGGCACAGAACTATGGCCGCAAGATTGGCAGATAGATCTAGGAAACTATTGTAACAGCGCTTGTATATTTTGTAGTCCAAAATATAGTTCTCGGCTAGCTAACGAATTTAAAAAATTAGGGTTAGCGGGGGATTCACCACCAAAGAATTGGACTGATGATGAGGACGCAGTGGATAGATTTGTAGAGCTGCTGTTACAATCAAAAAAATTGTCTTACCTACATTTTCTTGGCGGAGAAACTCTGATTACTCCCTCCTTTAAAAAAATTCTTTCTAAGTTGAAAGACAACGGATTACATCTAAATACCTCCATAGGATTGACCACCAACTTGACTGTGTGGGATGATTCGGTCATTGAATTACTAAAGGAGTTCAAGGAAGTAAACCTCGGCATGAGCATAGAATGCCTCCATCCGATAAATGATTATTTGAGATGGCCTAGCAGTATAGAAAAAGTTAAAGAAATTTTAGACAAATGGTTACGATTGGGCAAACAAAAAAATTGGTTGATACAATTTAGAATTACTCCTACGATATTCAGCATAGCACATGTAAAAACTATATATGACTACGCCTATATGAATGATGTTGGGGTAGAAAGCTGCAATTTTTTATATAACCCTCCCTTCATGAGGATGTCGGTATTGCCCAAAGAAATCAGGCTGCGTATCGCTTCTGAATTGCAAAATTGGGTCAATAGTAAAAAATTATTGTTTGTCGAAGATAGAATTATCAATACCAGGGATCCAAACATAGTGAAAGATTATATCTTACAAGACGTAATGAGTTATGTGGATTATCTACAAACTTGTCCCGACGAATCCAACAGTTGGCCAGAGTTGGTATCATATCTTAAAAAATTAGAAAGCTCTAGGAATAATACAATCTTAAACTACGCCCCCGAATATGAAAAACTTTTACGATCAGCAGGATATTAATAACTTAGAAATTGGTATAGTGTTGACGCCCACACCAGATAAGGATTCACCAAACATTGTTTTGCAAATCAACACGGCGGTATTATTTGAGGGCACACTTAAGGAGAGCACGATATTCCAATATCAAGCATCGCTGACTGGTGCGTTGAAAATTTCCTTAGAACTGAAAAATAAAAATTACAAAACTTCTTCCGGTACCGGAGTGTCTATAGACAGCCTCAAAATAGATAATTTCAATATTGTACCCGGCTGGACTCAGCTAGCCACGTACAGCAACGATTCGAATGTGGTGGATCCCACAAACTTTCTAGGATTTAATGGTACCTGGATTTTAGATATATCGGAACCATTCTATAGATGGCAACATAGAATCACGGGACAGGGGTGGTTGTTAAAACCATAGTTTTATCTTTGTCATCCCACGTATATTAAATAGTTCAAATGCTTAAACACGTTCATCTTAAATACGATCTTTCAATAATAGCAAACGCAAATCATCGAGTCAACGAGGTCAGTGCTATTGGTACAAAGATGTATGGCGAGGACAGCAAATTTCCCAAAAGTTATGGGCCCGAGAATACCCGCATACATCAGCTATGGTGGACGTCGGAGCAACTAGATTTTGATTTAATCAGCAAAGAGTTAGGTATGACTGTATGCACTGTGAGTAGCATAATCATACCACCCGGTTCTGTGATCCCATTGCATCAAGACACCTTCCACAAATTACGAACACAATTTCCGGACCATTCGGGACATATGGCTAGAGCAGTAATATATGCATCCGAATATGACATGGGACAACTTACTCAGTACTTAGATGATGGAAAGTTAAAAAATAGCACAGACTGGAAAGTTGGCGACGGCACCATATGGGACGACAAAATACCTCATGTTACTGTCAACGGTAGCATGAAAGATCTTTGCACGGTTAATTTTACTGGATTTATTGAAGACAAAAACTTAGCTGTTTATCCAATCTTTTTTTAAAATATAAATGAGATACTATCGGGGGTCGACCCCCGATAATAATATAAACTTTATTTTTTCTTGAACCAATTTAGTGGATTGATTTTTTCGCCAAAGTTCTCAACTTTTTCGTTGACAAACCATCCCGCGGCAAATCCTAGAATGAACGCTATAGTAAGCATTGTGTTCTCCGTTGTTGTATCAATATTTATGGTAATCACCAACCCAGTATAAGTTGCCGTATTTCAGGATCCAGGCTCTGCGGACTCCATTGGGGGAACATGGTGATGCGCACATGGCATTTGGTTATGCCCTCCACGCTCTGCACAGCATTTTGTATGTCTTTGGGTATGATGTCAGCAGCAGGACAGAATGCTGAGGTCAGGGTGTGTAATACGTAGCATTCAGATTGTTCCGTCACTTTGATGTCGTAAATCAATCCAAGGTCGTAAATATTAATGGGCAATTCGGGATCAAACACAGTCCTCAATCGTTCCACAATTTTTTGAACATACAGCAACCGAGTAGCTTCATGATCCACAACATCGTCCAAGGACAGACTTACATCTTTGGTAATATCATTCATGATTGATTATAACATGACTTTGACAGAGTCACAACCTGTGTTACAATTATAGAGAAAGAAATGTTTAACAAAAGAAAAAAATTCAAAAACAAAAAAAAGTTCAACGGCAACAGCAATCACAATCAAGGCAAGGACACGTTTGACAGCAAGGTGCATCACCGCAGCAACGGCAGCTCGGGCTATGGCCTCAAGCGAGGGGTGGAGCAGGATCCCGCAGAGTTGCACGGCAGCGGGCTGCAGGGCATGCTGGACAAGTGGAACAGTAAAAATTAAAACTTAGGAAAAGTAAGTTGTTCGAACACCTTGCCAATGTTGCCTATAGGATTGCTAGGTTCGGTTTTTGATTGTTCTGTAGAAGCACAGCTCACAATTAAAAACAAAGACAATATAATTAATATTTTTTTCATAGGTGTTATTTAATATAGTATTACGAAAAGCCAATTGACACAACCACAAAAATACCATACAATAAATATTAAAAATAAACCAAAGATTAAATGACTCCGCTATTAAGTTCCGCATTTGTGATATTCAGAGAAGGTTTTGAGGTGTGGCTGATCATGGTCCTGGCCCTGGCCTCTACCAATGGTAATTTACATCAACAAAAAAGCATATGGATCAGCGCTGTAGCCGCTTTTGCAGCCACAATCCTATTGGGCAGTGCAACTGCTGCTTGGCTGGGAGACCACGCAAATTTAGAGCGCTTTGAAGCTTTAATCGCCATTATAGCGGGTGTTATACTCGCATGGGTGGCATGGTTCTGTCATGGCGCCGCACAGCATGTAAAAGACCTCCCTAAGCACAGCGCATGGGCATTGGGAATCACTGCATTCTTTATCATTTTCAGAGAAGGTGTAGAAGTGGTTCTTTTCCTTACAGGCATCTATGCTGACCATCCCAATGTAAGTTTGATTGGTTTGGGCATTTTGGTGGGTTTGGTGGTTTTGGTAATAGCTATTAAGGTCGCGAACTACCAGATCAAGAAACTGCCAGTGAAACAGATATTTTTCTACAGCCGTTGGCTGTTTACAGTCCTTGCTGTGTATTTCCTATATTCTGGAATCAAAGAACTGGTAGAGCATGGCCTGGGCGTTGATCCCAAATTGTTTTATTATTTCTTTTAAATCTATTGGCAAATAATTAATTCCTGTTATAATACATGTACATGCCCCTATAGCTCAGTGAGTAGAGCAACACCATGGTAAGGTGGAGGTCGTCAGTGCAATTCCGGCTAGGGGCACCACAACATG
>Ga0181349_1000837_pt1 | contig 13084 bp, 14 predicted proteins | sample Su13VDMM110SD_FD_130106 | JGI IMG/M metagenome (GOLD analysis project Ga0181349, IMG submission 130106) | Freshwater viral communities from Lake Michigan, USA - Su13.VD.MM110.S.D | ecosystem: Environmental > Aquatic > Freshwater > Lake | place: USA: Michigan | collected 2013-07-16 | reverse complement strand
TGTTGGTGCAAATTATTCAACAATAGGGGGCGGAAATTACAATATAATAGATACAAACTTTTCTTCAATAGTTGGAGGGCAATGTAATAATACTGATAATTGGAATAACGTTCACATTATTGGTAGTTGTATTACTGCAACTCAATGCGATACAACTTTTACAAACTGTATTTCGGCTCAAAACTTACCCGCAGGTTGTGGTGTAATAGTTGGGTTAAATGGAGTTCTTATACCTACACCTTTATCGCCTCTTGGGAACAGTATTATTATTGTTGGCGCAGGTATTGGAAGTACAGTACGTTGCGGATTAACTAATAGTGCGATAGGAAATTACTCTTCTGTTTTAGGTGGAAAATGCAACCAAGCATACGGGACAAACGCAACGATTTCAGGTGGGGCTTGTAATTTATCAGTTTGTCAATTCACAACAATTGCGGGTGGAAAATACAACGATGCCTGTGGGGATTTTGCCATAATTGGAGGCGGACAATGTAATGCTTCCATAGGTACAAATTCTGTGATAGTTGGAGGGCAAAGCAACGCAATTTGCGCAAACTTCTCTGTAATTTCAGGAGGTTGTTTAAACTGTTCGGCAGATGCCTTTTCTGTCATTGGTGGAGGGCAGAAAAACTGCACGATAGAAAACGACACCACTATTGGTGGCGGTGGCTACAACTTTATTTCGGGACAACAGTCCACAATTTCAGGAGGTTTTTGCAACTGTATTAGTGTTGCGCATAATGCTACTATTGGTGGAGGATTTTTAAATAAAATTAGCGGATATTACGGCAGTATTGGTGGAGGAACTTGTAATATAACAAACTCAAGATTTTCTGTAATTTCAGGAGGGCAAAGAAATATAATTCAATCTCCTGTAAACGAATGTTGCTCTTATGGAGTTACAATTGGTGGAGGTATCGGTAATAACACAAGTGGTGGTTGTTTAAATGTAGTTACAGGAGGTTTAACAGGCGCAATTACTTGTTATAACGCAGGTAAGTTGTCAACGATTAGTGGAGGACTTCGGAATGTTGCCGTTGCAAATAATTCTACAATTTCAGGCGGTTACAAAAACTGTGTTATAGGGATTGGAGGCTCTATTTTAGGAGGGTGTTGTAACAATATAATTTCAAATCTTGGCTCTATTTCAGGAGGATTCCAAAATTCTACTTGTGAATTAGGTTTTGTTGGAGGCGGTTGTTGCAACCAAGCGATAGGTTTCGCATCTGCAATAATTGGAGGAAAAAACAACCTTGTATGTGCAAATTCTTGCTTTTCAAGTATTGGAGGCGGAGAATTTAATAGTGTTAGTACCGCTTTACACTCAACGATTTCGGGAGGGTGCGGTAATTTTGCGACTGCAAATTTTGCTTCCGTTATTGGTGGGAAAACTAATACTGCATCAGGTACTTATTCAGTAGTAGGGGGTAGAAATAACCAATCAGTAGGCGTTGGTTCTATTGTTTCAGGCGGGTCTTTTAACTGCGCTTGTGGAAACTATTCTTTCGTTGGAGCAGGTAGATGTAATATAATATTGTCAACAGGATATTGGTCATCAATTATAAACGGTCAGTATAATACTATGTGTGGAAACTTCTCTGTAATTTCAGGGGGTTGTTGCAACAAAATTAATACAAACGCAAATTTATCAGTAGTTAACGGAGGAAAATTCAACTGTGTTTCAGGGACATATTCTTTAATTGGAGGTGGGTGTTGTAACCAAATTTTTTGCAGTAGCAGTATTATTGTTGGTGGGCGTTCTAATCAAACATTTAATCCATATTCAATAGTTGTTGGCGGAAAAACCAATGGTGCGACAGGTTGCTTTTCAACGGTTGTAGGCGGGATTAATAACTGCGCAAATAACGGTTGTGATTTTATTGGTGGCGGTTGCCTTAATTTGGCTAATTCATCTTTCGCCGTAATCGGTGGAGGGCAATCCAATACCGTTTGCGGTTGTTTTGGCTTCATCGGAAGCGGTCTTGCAAATACAACAACTGCAATATTTTCTGCAATTTTAGGCGGAAATAATAATAAAATTATTTCTCCAACAAACCAATTTTGTTCTTTAGGGGCTACAATTGGGGGTGGTATAGGTAATAATACTTGTGGAGGTACAATTGATTTTGCCACAGGGCTTTTTACTGTCGCACCCGTTGTTTGTAACGCAGGTAGGTTATCTACAATTTCAGGAGGTTTTCAAAACCGTGTAGGAGGTATTTTTTCGGTAGTAGCAGGAGGTTGTGGCAACAATGTGTGTGGCGATTACGGTTTTATCGGTTCGGGGTATTTCAATACGGTTTCGGGCTTACAATCAAGTATAATTGGAGGTCATAATCACTTAATTTCTCAAAAATACGGATTTATTGGAGGCGGTTATAATAACTTAATTTCAGGAGTGACTTCCGCAATAAGTGGGGGTAGATTTAATACTATTAGTAGCGGTTACGGTTCAATAGGCGGGGGTTCAGGAAATATTGTTGCAGGGGCTTATGGTACGGTTTCGGGCGGTTATTACAACACAGTCAGCGCAAGGTCATCTGCCATTTCAGGGGGTCAATGTAACACAATACAGGTTTTTACTACTTTCGCAAATAACTATTGTTGTTTTGGAAATGTAATATCAGGTGGTTGTTGTAATACAATTTTTTCTAATACGGGTATTTACGGAGATGTTGGAGCAAATGTAATAGGCGGAGGTTGGCTAAATCAAGTTTATTCTACTTATGGCTATAACACTATAAGCGGAGGTAGAGCAAATATAACTTGTGAAAGCGGTGCGACAATTAGCGGAGGCATTGGCAATAAGGCTTTTAAAAACGGTTCGAGCGTTTCAGGAGGTTCTCTTAATTGTGTATGTTCCATACACGGCTCTATTGGGGGAGGTTGTACTAATTCAATTAATGTTGCAGGTCAATTCTCTACAATTTCAGGAGGTAGGAATAATATTTCTTCTAATTGTTTAACATTTCTTGGTGGCGGAACATTTAACACTACTTCAGGGTATCAATCTGTAATTACAGGAGGTATTTCAAATATTTCAAGTGGGTGTTTATCCGTGATTTCGGGCGGGTGTTTGAACACTTCAAGCGGAAGATGGTCTGTGATTTCAGGCGGGACTAACAATTTGTCCACTTGTGACTACGCCGTTGTTGGCGGAGGGCAAACCAATACGTCTTCAAATTATAACACTACGGTTTCGGGCGGAAAAGGCAACACGGCATCAGCACAAAAATCAACGGTTGGTGGCGGACACGTCAATTTAAGTAGCGGGTACTCTTCCGTAATTGCGGGAGGGTGCGTCAATACAAGTTCAGGGTGTGCTTCAAGCGTTTTGGGCGGGTGTTGCAATACGGTTTCATCGAATTACGGAAGTATTGGTGGAGGAACTTGTAATGTAAGTAATGGAAGATTTTCTGTAATTTCAGGAGGTCAAAGAAATATAATCAGTTCTCCTGTAAACGAATGTTGCTCTTTTGGGGTTACAATTGGTGGAGGTATTGGTAACAATACTACGGGTGGTGTTTTAGACCCAATAACAGGAAATTTAACAGGGGCAATTACTTGTTTCAGCGCAGGTAGATTATCGACCATTAGCGGAGGACTTTTAAATGTAGCCAACGGCAGTTATTCCACGATTGGTGGCGGAATGTGCAATAGTGCGTCAGTATCAAAAGCCACAATTTCAGGAGGGTGTTTGAATATAGCCAACGGGACGTACAGTAGCGTTGGGGGCGGATATTGCAACACGGCATCAGGCTCAAGGTCGGTAGTTTCAGGAGGGCAATCTAACCTTGCTTCGGGAGCAAATACTGTAATTGGCGGAGGACTAACCAATTGCGCTACTATTTCAAATGCTACGGTTTCAGGAGGTCGTTTGAACCAAGCGACTGCGTGTCACTCAACCATTGGTGGCGGGGCTTGTAATATTTCTTCATTTGCTTATAGCACCGTTGGGGGTGGACTTTCAAATACTGCATCAGGTACACGAAGTACGGTTGCGGGAGGAAGAACAAATATTTCCTCAAATACGTTTACTACGATTGCGGGTGGTGGATTGAACACGGCATCAGGTGTATATAGTACAATTGCGGGAGGGTGTAGCAACCTTGCTTCAGGGTGTCGAACTGTTGTTGCGGGTGGAACTCTTAACTGCGCCTGTAATGTAGGTTCGGCAGTATTGGGAGGAAATGGAAATACAGACGTTACGTTCACTTGCGCTATGCTTGTTGGAAACAACTTAACGGCTGATAGAAACTGCACTACTTTCGTAAATAACCTTTCTATTAAAAACATACCTACTTCGGCGACAGGCTTACCGAGTGGTTCTGTTTGGAGAAGTGGTGGATTACTTTGTATAGTACCTTAAAAAACAATCAAAATGGGTGTAACTAAATCAAATATAAATAATATAACATCTCCTGACGGAAACTCTTTAGCAGTATTTGTTGACGGTCTTACAGGTGTTGTACTGTTGAAAGACGTTAATGGTCAAACCGAGCCTTTATCAAATTATGTTGGTACGCCAAGCCCGTTTGAATACGGGTCTTGTAATAATGCAATTCAACCAATTTTAGGAGGGAATAATTCAAGCGGTAATTATGCTATAATTGGGGGCGGGTCTTCCAATTTATCGGCAAATAATAATACCACAATTGGTGGAGGGCAATGCAATAGTTCTTTAGGGCGTAATTCCGTGATTTCGGGGGGGTGTTTAAACATATCAGGTACGGCAGATTGTTGTTTACAAACTGCGCAAGTTACATCTTCTTATTTATCAATTATTGGTGGCGGTTATATTAGCGGTTCTGTAAGTTGTGTTTCTCCAAGTTTTAATTATTTTTGTTTTAATGGGAATCAAACTAATTATTTTATTCAAGCAGGTACGGTAGGTTATTATAGTTTATATTCTCCGCAAGGCAATTTTTATTGTAATACTCCAACTTCGGGTTTAAGTGTTACAAGTGCTTGTTACAATATAGCCAATTCTCAAACTTACGTTGGTTTAAGCCCTAATATTGCAAGTCAATTTTTAATATCTTGTACAATAGGTTCAACTATTGGGGGCGGTGTAAATAATCAGGCTTTAAAAAATTTCGATACAATTTCAGGAGGGCTTAATAACAAAATTACAGGTTCTTCTTGTTATGCTACAATTTCAGGAGGGTGTTGTAATACTATTTGCACATCAGCATCATATAGCATAATTGGAGGGGGAGGTTGTAATTCAATTATAGGCAACACAAGTTGTTCTTTAATTTCAGGTGGATTCTGTAATACTATTTCATCGAATCTTGCAATTATAAATGGCGGGTTTAATAATATAGTGTCCGCAAGTAATTCTGCGGTTTTATCAGGACTATGTAATATAGCGTCTTGTTTTAATGCGACTATAATTTCGGGTTATCGAAGCGTGGCATCAAGTAACGAATCTCTTGTAGGTGGAGGTTCTTGTAATAAAGCAATGGATTTTGCAAGTGCGGTTATCGGAGGAAGATTTAATACGGTTTGTTTAGTAGGCGGTTATAGTGCTATATTTGGAGGTAGTCAAAGTACAATTTGTGGTAGTGGTTGCAGTTCAGTTATCATAGGAGGAAAATTAAATATAATTGATTCTAATTGTTCGGCAATATTAGGAGGTGGTTATAATAAAACTTGCGGGTTTTGTAAGACAACAATTATTGGGTCTAATATATGCGCTACTCAAGTGTGTACAACTTTTATGAACTGCGTTTCTGCGCAAAACTTAACTGTTGGTTGTAATGTATGCGTTGGGACTAATAAGGTTCTTGTAAATGCAACCGCTAAAGTTGGTAGTTTTTTTAGTAATGTAACGCAATCCGCTACAACTATTAACACACCAAAAGCAATGACCTTGAATAATACAGATGCTTTTTCATCAGGCGTAAGTATTGTTTCTAATTCTCGAATAACTGTTGATACAACAGGTATTTATAATCTACAATTTTCAGCCCAAATAGATAGAATTAGTGGTTCAGGAACAGATACTTTTGCTATTTGGTTAAGAAAACAGGGTGTAGATATTTCTGATTCAGGTGGTTTAATAACTATTTCAGGAAGCGCAAATTCGGCTAAAGAAATAATAAGTTGGAATTATTTTGTATCGTTAACGGCAGGTCAGTATGTCGAATTGATGTATAGCACTACCAATTTAAACGTACAAATAATTTATGAAACGGCAAATTTATCTGTTCCGTACCCTGCATCGCCATCGTTAATTGTAACAATTAACAAAATATCATAAAAAAAACAACCATTGGTTTTGAACCAATAAAAAATATTATATTTGTAAAACTTAATTTAAAAAAAAATGGAACATTTCACAATACATATTTTCGGTTACGGAGAAACACAAATTAACGGAGATGAATTTTCAGTAAAAGTATCTACGGATTCGCTTACAACTGTAAAACCTTTGGTTGATGCAGTTTGGGCTGACAAACCTGCTGACGTTAATTCACAACAAGATTTTCACGTTATAAACATTTTTAATTATAACGAGATAAGATACATAGCAAACGAAGATTTTACTTTAGAAGTAAACCCTGCGTTAAAAGTCTTAATTGATAATTTGATTACGGAATTAAAGAACGCTCTTAATGCTTTGCCTCCTGTTGTTCAGCCTAACGTGGCTACACCTCCTGTTCAGGAGAATGTAGTTGAGCCACCTCCTCCAAATATGGACGAGCCTACATTAATTATTTAATAAAAAATAATTTCTGATTCAAAAATAGCACCTGATTCCTCCTCTTTGTTAATTCAAATGAAATCAGGGAAGAGATTAAACCAAGAAACTAAACTAATTTTATATGGAAAAAAAGATAATTTTCAATTCCTCTTTACCAAGAGCAGGTTCGACTTTACTTCAAAATATTATTGCTCAAAATCCTGACTTTTATGCAACTCCTACTTCGGGGTTGTTGGAATTAATTTACGGCGCAAAAGGCAGTTTCCAAAACTCGCCTGAATTTAAAGCCCAAGACGCTCAACTTATGGATAACGCCTTTCTTGCTTTTTGTAGAGCAGGTATGGACGGTTACTTTAATGTGTTGACCAATAAGCCTTGCGTTTTAGATAAAAACAGAGGTTGGGGCGTTTCTTATAAACTTGCTGAATTGATTATGCCTGAACCTAAAGTGGTTTGTATGGTTCGTGATTTAAGAGCAGTTTATGCTTCAATGGAAAAGAACTTCCGAAAAAACCCTCACAAAGAAAACTTTGTTCAAAACCCGTCACAACTACAAGGGACTACCCTTGATAAAAGACTTGACATTTGGGCTAATGGCGTACCTGTTGGAATATCTTTAGACAGACTTAAAGATATGATTCAACAAGGTATAGATAAAAAAGTATTGTTTATTCGCTATGAAGATTTAATGGCAAATCCTGAAATCGAAATTAAGCGTTTCTACGACTATATCGGTCAACCTTACTATGACAAGCACGATTTTGAGAATATTACTCAACACACTCAAGAAAACGATGCTATTCACGGAATTTATGGCGACCATACGTTAAGACCGAAGTTTGAAAAACTACCTGACGACTATTATGACGTTTTAGGTTATGAATTAAGCCAATCCGTAAAAAACACTTACGCTTGGTTCTACAAGTATTTTGCTTATCTATAAAATTATTTATTATGGTATTTTGGTTCACGGGGCAACCCCACGCAGGAAAAACAACGTTGGCAAATCATTTAAAGACTGCTTTGACGATAAGAAATAATATAAAACTTATCTATATGGTTGACGGAGATGATTTGAGAAGAATTATCAACAATAAAGATTATTCGGAGCAAGGTCGCAGAACAAATATTGGACAAGCAATCGCAATAGCAAAATATTTAGATGATGCTAATTACGATGTGATTGTTTCTTTGGTTTCTCCGTATAAAGATTTGAGAGAAGAACTTAAAGCAAGTACCGATGTTATTGAGATTTACGTTCACACAACCGATATAAGAGGCAGGGAAGCGTTTCACGTTGCTAATTACGAACCTCCTACTGAAAACTTTATTGATATTGACACCACAGGCGTTGATGTATTTACATCTTTAAATGAGTTATTAACAAAATTAGAACCCTTACTATAATGGAACAAGATAAAAAAGAATTAAGCGCAACAGACACTATCCAAAAATTTATTGTTGAGGGTAGAGAAGTGGTTATGAAAAAAGAAAACGAAACTTCTTTTGTTCGTATTCGTATGAATAATATGGACACAGACGGTACTGAAAAATGGCGAATTATCATAAATGGAAATGAGTTCCATACAAGCGAAATTATCATAAACTGCCCGACAAGAACTTTTAGTGAAAAATTTGAAGACGTAGGTGTGAAACATCACTTTGTTTGTGATGCAAAAGAAATTATTTTTAAAAATAATATAGCAACAGTAAACTAATGGAAAATTGGGATAAAATTGTACACGTTAAGTCTTCTTTAGAAGCGAAACCAAACCAATATGCTATGTTTATTGGTCGTTGGCAACCTCTTCATTTAGCGCACAAAGAAATGTTCCAACAGGCAATTTCAGAGGGCAAAAATGTTCTTATTTGCATTAGAAATGTTGAGTGCGATGCTAACCAACCATTCACGCCTGAAGAAGTAAAAGCAAATATTGAAAAAGAATATTCAGAACTTATAGAGCATAACATAGTGAAAGTTATGATTGTGCCTGATATTTGTTCAGTAGAGTTTGGACGTGGCGTTGGGTATGACATTGTTGAGCGTATTCCGCCAACTGAAGTAGCAGAGATTTCGGCTACCAAAATTAGAGAGCAAATGCGTAAAGAGGGTAAACTTTAAACTATGGTCGATTTTACAAAGATTAAGACGATTTCAAACGAGGAGTATGATGAATTAAGAAGTCATAGTTTGGAATTACAACTGCTGAAAAATAAAAAATCAGTAAGTTACAAAAGACATATATTTAAAGCAATCAGTTATAGAGCGTTAGGCTCTCTTCAGACCTGCTTAATATCATATTTTTTCACAGGTAATTTTTGGGTTGCGGGAAGTATTGGGTTAACTGAAATTTGCATAAAGCCAATCATTTACTTTTTGCACGAGAGAGCGTGGTACACGTTTTCGGATTACGGAATTAAAAACAAAGAAACTAAAAAACAATAACCTATGAATGTTATATTTCACATAGAGGGTGGGCTTGGTAAAAGCATAATCGCTACCGCAGTATTAAAGGCAATTAAGAAACAATATAAAAAGGCAAATATCATTGTAGTTACAGGCTACCCTGATGTTTTTATAGCGAACCCAAACGTAAATAAGGTTTTAAAGTTCGACCAATTAAACGGTATTTACGAACAAAACATTATGAATAAAGACTGTAAAGTTTTTATTTCAGACCCTTATCACACTTCGGATTTTATTACTGAAAGCAAACATCTTATTCAAATTTGGTGCGAAATGTTCGGTTTAAAATATGACGGCGAAATGCCTGAACTTTTCTTGCTTAAAGCAGAAAAAGAATACTTTGAGCCTTTTTACAGATTAGACAAACCTATCTTGGCTATTCAGCCAAACGGAGGTGCGCAAAATCAGCCTTTAAAATATTCTTGGACAAGAGATATTCCTGCGCCAATTATAGAAGAAATCATTGAGCATTTTAAAAACGATTATGCAATACTTCATATCAAACGTGAAGACCAAATTGTTTATCCAAATACATTACAGGCTCTTGATAGTTTTAGGAGTATTGCGGTTGCATTGTGTCTTTCTCAAAAGAGGTTGTTAATTGACAGTAGTGCGTTGCATATTGCTACGGCTTTAAACTTACCGTCAGTAGTTGCTTGGATAGGTACAAAACCTAAAGTTTTTGGCTATGATATGCACAAGAATATTTTGGCAAACGAACCAACAAGAACAGTTGATTTAAACCACCCACACTATCAAAAATATCTTCTTTTTCAAGACATTAGCACAATTCCTTACAACGACCTAAATGAAGTTTTTGATAAAAAATTGATAATTAATGCTTTGAAATAATTATCAAAAGAAATAATTTTGTAATATTGCTATATTTATTAAAATTTTAACTATAATGGCAAATATAGAATTAGCGGAGAACAAGCAGATAATTTTTGAGCCTGATGGTTCAAATTTTATGGAGCAGGTTGAACGTCTTGAAAAATCACTTATTAATAGTGCTTCTTCAGACGTTTTCGTAGGAGATTCTATTGAAACGCCTTTAACTCATTCTTTTTCGGAGGGTATTTACGCAAGGGAAATATTCATAAGAAAGGGATTGTTTCTAATTGGCAAAATTCATAAATTTGACCATACCTTTTTTTTAATGAAAGGAAAGTTATTATTATGTACGGAAAACGGGGTTAAGGAATTAGAAGCACCATATTACGGTAATTCAAGTGCGGGGACTAAAAGGGTCGTATTTGCTTTAGAAGATACGGTTTTTGTAAATGTCCACCCAAATCCAAACAATGAAAAAGATTTAGAAAAATTAGAAGATATTTTCGTAGTGTCTTCTAATGAGCAATATGAAGATTATAAACTTTTAAACAAATAACTATGGCGTGGGTAGCAGTAGGTTGTACGGTAGTATCAATTGGAGCAAGTCTTTTCGGGGCGAGTTCAGCAAGAAAAGAAGCAGAAAAACAACGTCAGTTGATGTGGAATATGAAGATGGCGGAATTGGCTCAAAATGAAAAATTAACATTAGAGCAAATTCGGACAACTAACGAAACTGAACGTATCAGAATACTTTCTGATTCATTATTAAAATATCGTGAAGCATTGCAAAAAGAAAGCACGATAAGACTTCGTGATACTTGGATTTATGTCGCAAGTCTTGGGTGCGGAACAGGTCTTCTTTACGCAATTTCTTTAATGTTTTCTAAATCGGCATCAAGTGGAAAGGCGTAATGGTTTTTTGAACGCAGGTGGTGCGGGTTGGGTCGAATTAGTAAGCGTAGGAGTTGATTTTGGTCTTTCGTATTTTGGTGCTAAAGCAGAAAATAAAAAAGACAGGGAGTTGCTTGAAAGAATGGCTGAACTTGATGTTAAACAGGCAGAAGAATTAAAAAAACTTTTAAACGATTCTTTAAACGATGTTGCTAAAACAGAAGTAATTATTAAGTTCCTTGATGCAGAAAAAATTAAAACTTTGGAAGCGAAAACAAAGAAAAATAGAATTATTTCTTTAATCGTATTGGGAGTTGGAGTAATTGCAATTGGAATAATCTTATATAAATTAAATAAGCGAAATGGATAAAGAAACTAAAACATTTATAGCGACAATCGCAATTGCATTAGCAATACTTTGGATATTTAAACCAAAGAAAAGTGCTAACGCTACTGACAAAGAAAGTGATGTCGTTGTAGATAAGTATCAAGCACCAAAAGTAGTTGCTGATGACGAGAAGAAATTGAAAGATGAAGCCGTTGTTGGATTACAGGCAATGCGTCAAGCGATTGATGACGGACAACCTGCAAGAGAGTTAGACAAATTGAAAAATATGATATTGCAGGAAAGCGGTATTAAAATTATGATTTCTAAAAATACCAAGAAGTTAAGAGCAATGGATAAAAAAGGCGCAGTAATAGGAGAAGAAGAATAATTATGGCAGGAGTATATGTACCTACAAGTATTTTTTACCCAAATGGAGTATATACAATATCGAGTAACAAAGGAACTCCTTATTTTATGATACAAAATTCAATGGGTAGTTATCAATATGGTGTAGATATGATTTACATACAGTCTGATACTACCGAACAATTATTTCAAAGTTTAAGTTTCAGAAGTTATGATGTTAATGGAGATATAAGCAACTTTTTAAATGTAACAACCGTTAATCCTTATCAGTATCAAAATTCATTGTTTATGAAGCCAACACGCAAAGGTGTTGTTCTTGACGGACGTACAAGCATAAGTTTTGATTTATTGCCAAATGAAGATACAAATTTCGTTTTCTATACACGGGAACAATCAAATGGTATGTTCTTGAAAGAACCAAGAATGTTTGACGAATACTTTTTTAAACAACAATATAAATTTTTTAATGGATTTGCCAAGAAAAATCAACGCAGTAGGACTTTACAAATTAAAAATCCAAAACAGAAACCATATAGTTTCCAAGTTAAAAACAGGCGATACAATAACAACTAAATCAAAATTAGTCCCTCTTTACATTCATCACGGAATTATAGAGAGAAAGGGAGATGAAGTTTTTATAGTACACTTGCACCCTGATAAAATTAATTCAAGTGGAGGTAACTTGGTTAAAGAGCCTTTAGACAAATGGCTTATAGAGGGAAGAGAAATAGTTTCAGTTCAAGAAACAAATTTAGATTCCGCTACACTTGACCAACTTTACAAAGATTTAAAAGCCGAAAAATATGACCACGTTAATTATAACTGTGAGCATTTTGTTAATTTTGCGAAAGGCGATTACTTCGTAAGCAGACAGGTTGTTTATTACACAGGAATACTTCTAATAGGTGCTTTTGTGTATTATTTAATAAGAAATAAAAAAATATAATATGAACGCACCAAATAATAGTACAATTGCACTTAATGTACAAAACAATACTGCTTTTACCCAAAGAGTTAACTTATTAGGAGGTACGCAAGACCCTTTAGGTGTTCCGCCTCATTTAATTTACGAATGGAATTTATCGACAGAAACTTATTTTGGTAGCGTAGTGGCTACTATTTTAATTTCTACTACATCTAATCCAATTCCTGTGGCTTATACGGTTCAGGTAAATGGTTTTGACATAGACGCAATAGTTTTTGCCTTGAACACTCTAAATTTAGGACTTTTCCAATCAAGCGGAACTACAATTTACGTTTCAAACGATTATTATATTTACGGGGCATTACAAGTAGGCGCAACAAGCCCTTTTGTATCTGTTTGGAACACAATAAACACGTCAGGAGGCTCAAGTGCTTCCAACCAAGTGAAATTACCTCTTGAGGCAACGGGTAATTATTTATTTTCAGTTGATTGGGGAGATGGAACGAGTAGCAATATAAACACTTGGAATCAAGCCGAAGTAACCCATACATACGCAACATCAGG
>Ga0181349_1000836_pt1 | contig 13085 bp, 13 predicted proteins | sample Su13VDMM110SD_FD_130106 | JGI IMG/M metagenome (GOLD analysis project Ga0181349, IMG submission 130106) | Freshwater viral communities from Lake Michigan, USA - Su13.VD.MM110.S.D | ecosystem: Environmental > Aquatic > Freshwater > Lake | place: USA: Michigan | collected 2013-07-16 | reverse complement strand
CTTAATTAAATTAATGGGAGAGAAAGGAATGGGAGATAAAGCCAAAGAAATTTACAACTCAATGGCTCCAAAAGACAGACAATTAAGAGAATCAGTAGTTGATAAAATAGTAGAATCTATTCTTAGAAGACTTAAGAAAACTAAATAAAATGAATAAACAACTTCTAATAGAAACTAGACCATTTCAAGTTAATCCAATGCAGCTTATTGAAGGAACTAAAGGATCTTCAGGAAACCCATTAGTAGAAGGCATTTTAGCTACAGTGGAAGTAAAAAACGGAAACGGAAGATACTACAAGAGAGAATTATGGGAAAGGGAATTAGAAACATACATGCAGAGCATTAAGGAAAATCGTGCAACTGGAGAATTAGACCATCCTAGTACTGAAGTTATCAACTTAAAAAACGTATCCCATGCTATCAAAGATATTTGGTGGGACGGAGATAATATTATAGGTAAAATCGAAATTCTACCTACCCCATCAGGTAATATCCTTAAAGCACTTATAGAAAGCAATATTTCAGTAGGAGTATCTTCAAGAGGAATGGGTAGTTTAAAACAAGAAGGTGACTTAATGGAAGTACAAGATGATTTTACATTAACATGTTGGGATTTTGTATCTACTCCTTCTAATCCAGGTAGCTGGATGCACCCAGTAAATGGAATGATGAACGAAGGTTTACAATCAACTAAAACAAATAAGTATTCTAAAATAAATTCTATTCTTTTTGAAATATTATGCGCTCACGGCACTTGCCCAATAATTTAAAATCTATCATAAAATAATATTTTAGAACTGATGTCTCCCCTAAAAAGGAGACATTTCTTTTTGTAAAATGCGACTTTGATAAAAATGTGGCATACGTATAGCTATAATGTACTATTTTCATTCTACTATATAGTACCAAACAATCATAACCCCAATTACAATTACTAATAATTGTATTTCCAAAACAAATTTAAGGAAAATGTCAACAAACAGAGATTTATTAAAAGAAGCGATCGCTGACGCTAAAGCAGTAAAAGAAACAGCAATTGCAAACGCAAAAATGGCTCTTGAAGAAGCATTTACTCCACATTTAAAATCTATGTTCTCCGCTAAAATCAACGAGATGGAAGAGGAAGAAGAAATGGACGAAGATATGGATTACAATGACGAAAACATAGAGCAAAACGAAGCCAAACACAAAGGTAGAGAAAATGAAAAGGTTGTTAAAGAATTCTATTTAGATGAAGACGAAGACGAAATTAATCTAGAAGAACTCATGTCTGAATTAGAAAAAGACGAAATGGAAGAAGTAATTAATGATCCTAGAGGTCCTGGAGCTCACGGTAATATAGCTTCTGGAGGAATGTCAGATGATGCTTTAATGGAAGCCGAAGAAGAAACTGAGGAAGAAATGAGTATTGAAGACATGTCTGAAGGAGATTTAAAAGATTTCATTGAAAGCGTAATTAAAGACATGGTTGAAGCTGGAGAAATTGAAGCTGGTCACGAAGAAGAATCTGAAGAAGAATCTGAAGAAGAAGAAGAAGAAGAAGGTGAAAGTATTGATGAGTTCTTAAATGAAATGGAAGATGATGATCTTAAAGAATATGTTAGGGAACAACCATCTTCAGCTGAAGAAGCTTTAGCTATGATATGTAAAGAATATCCTGACATCAAACAATGTAAAACGATGAAAGGAATGGAAGAAAGTAAAGCATCAAAAGCTGCAAAATTAAAATCAAACAAAGAATTAGAAGAAGCATACAGCGTTATTAGATCAATGAAAAAAGACATTAACGAAGTTAACTTACTAAACGCAAAACTACTTTACACTAACAAAATCTTCAGAGGTAAGAGCTTAACTGAATCTCAAAAGATTAATGTATTAGGTGCTTTTGACAGAGCAACAACCACAAAAGAAGCTAAACTTGTATATGAATCATTGTTGAGTAATTTAAAAACACCAACAAGAAACATTCAAGAAAATTTAGGTAGAGCTTCCAAGTCAATAACTGTTCCTCAAACAAAACAACCTATTATTGAATCTAATGATATGATAGCAAGGTTCCAAAAATTAGCAGGTATTATTTAAAACAAACAAACAAACAAAAACAAAAACAACAGAAAAAATGGCAAACATTCAAAACTTACTCGAATCAGCTAACCCGTATAAATCACTACAAGGTGACGCGGCTAGATTAGCAAACAAATGGGGTAGAACAGGATTGTTAGAAGGTATCAAAAATGAAACCGAGAAAAACAATATGTCTATGATCCTTGAAAACCAAGCAAAACAATTGGTAATTGAAGCCTCTCAAACAGGAGGTGGTACTTCTTCAACAGCTACTTTTACAGCAGGTGTTGGTGAACAATGGGCAGGTGTAGCCCTTCCGTTAGTTCGTAAGATCTTCGGTCAAATTGCATCAAAAGAATTCGTTAGTGTTCAACCAATGAACCTACCTTCAGGTCTAGTGTTTTTCTTAGATTTCCAATATGGTACATCTAAAAATCCATTTACAGCAGGTAAATCAATGTATGGTGATACAGGTTCTAACTTTGGTAATACAAACGCTGGTGGTTTATATGGTGCTGGTAGATTTGGTTATTCAATTAACAACACTTCATCATTCCAAACAGGAACAACAGGTTCAGCTACTTGGGCTACTTTCGATCTAGATAGTGATTTCTCAGCATCAGCAACTGCTGGTTCTTTTAAAACTATAACTATGACTTTATCATCTACTACTGATTTCTTAGCAGCTAGATCATTTACTCTTACTTCAGGTTCTACTATTTTATTAACTGATAACTTACCCGCATTTACCTCTTTTAATGCAACAAATAACACTGTAACTTTTGTTATTACTGGTTCAAAAGTAACAGATGCAATCGCCCCAGCTGGTACATTAGCAAACGTTACTTGTTCATATTCATTACAACCAACTGATAAATTCAGAGGTGATTTTGAAGATGCTAACACTGCTTTGAACGCAAATAACAGTTCAATTACAATTCCTCAAATCAATGTTCAAATGAGATCTGAAGCGATTGTTGCTAAAACAAGAAAATTAAAAGCAGCATGGACTCCGGAATTTGCTCAAGATTTAAATGCATACCATGCATTGGATGCTGAAGCAGAATTAACTAGCATCATGAGTGAATACATCAGTTTAGAAATTGACTTAGAAATTTTGGATATGTTGATCGAAACTGCAGCTGCAGGTACTGAATATTGGTCAGCAGTAAATAACCAAAGTTTAAGTGTAAGTGGTACTACAGTGTCTGCTTCGACTTTAGGTTTCTTTAACACACAAGGACAATGGTTCCAAACATTGGGAACAAAAATCCAAAAATTGTCAAACGCAATTCACCAAAGAACATTAAGAGGTGGTGCAAATTTCATCGTTTGTTCTCCAACAGTAGCAACTATCTTGGAATCAATCCCGGGTTTTGCAAGTACTTCTGATGGTGAAGCTTCAAAAATGACTTATGCATTTGGTGTACAAAAAATGGGTCAATTGAATGGTAGATATCAAGTATACAAAAATCCATACATGACAGAAAATGTTATATTGATGGGTTACAGAGGTCAACAATTCTTGGAAACAGGTGCAGTTTTTGCTCCATACATTCCATTGATCATGACTCCGTTAGTGTACGATCCAACTACATTTACTCCTAACAAAGGTCTATTGACTAGATATGCTAAGAAAATGGTTAGACCAGAATTTTATGCAAAAATCTTCTGTTCAGGTTTAAATACTCTATAGTAATAACCTTACTTTACAAATTAAGCCGAGCAAAAGCTCGGCTTTTTTTATCCTCAAAATTAATCTATATATTTATAATAAAAATACTTATGTCTGATTACAACAAATCCAAAGAAGCACAAGAAGTTTTTAAAAATAAAACTAAACCAAAAACTCCTATTAAATTCGGAATTTCATTAAATGAAGAACAAAAAGAGGGTAAAAAAATCATTCTAAATAATACAGTATCTGTACTTAAAGGCAAAGCAGGATCTGGGAAAACTCTTACAGCAATTCAAATAGGACTAGACTTATTATTTCAAAAAGAAGTAGACAAAATAATAATAGCTAGACCATATATTACGGCTGGAGAAGATATAGGATTTTTACCTGGAGGTGTAGATGAGAAATTAGCATATTTAACAGCTCCTATATATAATATCATGCATGATCTAATAGGCATTCAAAAAACAGAAAGTTTAGTAGCAGAAGGAAAAATAATTATAGCTCCATTCGGTTTTCTTAGGGGAAATACATTTTCATCTTGTTACGTTATAATAGATGAAGCACAAAATGCAACTCATGGTCAAATAGAGTTAATGTTAGGAAGATTAGGATTAAATAGTAAAATGATATTTTGTGGTGATATGTCTCAATGTGACTTAAAAGACAAAAAATCATCAGGATTTGATTTCTTTACAAGACTAGAAACTAATGTAGATCAAATTAAAATCATAAGTTTAAAACAAAATCATAGACACCCAATAGTAGATAAAATATTAGATGTGTATAATGAATATAGAAATTAAATTTTATAATATTTATAACGAACCAATAAATAAACAATGAGTGCTGGAAGATATAGTTTCACAATTGAGCAAGGCTCAACATTAGATTTTGAATTACAATATAAAAACGCAACAGGTAGTGCTATAAACTTATCAGGATATAGTGGTAAAATGCAAATTAAATCAAATTATGCCGATAATTCCCCTACAATATATCTTACATTAAGTAGTTCTCTTCAAGCAGATGGAACTGGACTAAACTTCAGCGGATCTAACGGCTCTACTCCAACGACTTCAGGTTCAATTGGGGTATTTATATCAGCCGCTACTTCTTCTTTACTTACGTTTGATACCGCTTTATATGACTTAGAAATTGCATCCGGTAGTATAGTAACAAGAATTCTAGAAGGACAAGTAAAATTATCAAAAGAAGTAACTAGATAATGGCAGATTGTGCAAAACCAATAAATATTATTCCAAATAATAATACTGTTAAGATAGTAAACACTAATAATACTATCAAGATAATAGATAATGATTGCTGTAAAACAGTTAGTGTTGAGCAACCTATTACTAGCGTCGTTCAGATATTAACTGGTCCATTAGGTTCAACAGGAAATACGGGTCCTTCAGGTTCACAAGGTCCTTCAGGATCACAAGGTCCTTCAGGTTCACAAGGCCCATCAGGATCATCTGCTCCATTTACATATGTTGGGGGAAACGTTTGGAATACAACAAGTAGCATTCAAATTACAGGTTCATTTACAGTTTCCGGGTCTTCTACTTTTACAAATATAGGACCTGCTGTTTTTAGTGGTAGTGTAACATCACTTCAAGGATTTACAGGTTCATTACTTGGAACTTCTAGCTATGCAATAACTGCATCATTTGCTTTAAATGGTGGAGGTGGTTCTTCTATTGATACAGGTTCATTTGCAACTACAGGTTCAAATGTATTTATTGGTAATCAAACAATAACAGGGTCTTTAAATATATCGGGTTCAACCACACAACAAGGTAGTTTAACTGCAACTTCATTTACGGGATCATTACAAGGAACAGCATCTTATGCTACAACATCATCCTACGTATTGAATGCCGTAAGTTCATCCTTTGCAACAACTGCATCTTATGTACTAAACGCAATAAGCAGTTCATACTCAGCTAATAGTACAAGTGCATCATATGCTGGAACTGCTAGTTATGTTGTAACTGCGCTAACTGCATCTTATGTACAAAATGCTCAAACTGCTTCATATGTTCAAAATGCACAAAGTGCATCTTATGTATTGCAAGCAATAAGTAGTTCATTTACAACTACATCATCATACGCTTTAACTGCAGAAACATTATTAGGAAGTGTAATAAGCGCTTCTTACTCATCAACCTCCTCTTATGCATTAAATGCAGATTTACTAGACGGAAAAGATAGTACTATATTTGCAACAACTGGTTCAAATGTATTTATTGGTAATCAAACAATAACAGGGTCTTTAAATATATCAGGTTCAACCATACAACAAGGTAGTTTAACTGCAACATCCTTTTCTGGATCACTACAAGGTATAGCAACAACAGCATCATACGTCCAAAATGCACAAAGTGCATCTTATGTATTACAAGCAATAAGCAGTTCTTTTGCAACAACTGCATCATATGTATTAAATGCTCAAACAGCTTCATACGTCCAAAATGCACAAAGTGCATCTTATGTTTTAAATGCAGTATCAAGTTCTTTTGCAACAACTGCATCATATGTATTAAATGCTATAAGTTCAAGTTTTGCAACAACGGCATCATACGCTTTAACTGCTCAAACCCTATTAGGAAGTGTAGTAAGTGCTTCTTATGCTTCAACATCATCTTTAGCTCAATCAGTTGAATTTGAAGGAAAACCATTATCAGCAGGATATCCAGGTAATTATATAATCCCTGTTAAATTTACTACCCCAGTAGTTAGCTTAGCAGCAGGATCAGGATTAGAGAGTGCTGCTGTTATTAGATATTACCCCATACAATTATCTAGAGATACATTAATATCTTCTATAGGTGCAATAGTAAGAAGCTCGGGAGCAGCAAATACTGGTTCATATAGGTTAGGAATCTACAATGGTATAGAAGTAACAACACCAATTGCACAAGGATCTACCTCTCTTCCAGGATCATTATTAGCAGATTATGGTTTAGTAAGTCAAATAGGAACAGTACAGGCATTTGTTGAAATAGCTATATCAGCACTAAGTAGGCCTACTTTAAAAAAGGGAGAAATATATTGGTTAGCAATATCCCCATCAGGAAGTTTAACTCAGTCAGTTACAGCAACTACTAATACGCTATGGAATGATTATTTTGGTATTTCACCATCTACCACCACAATAGCATCATATATTGGATTGAGTGTGGCAGCTGATGGAGGAGGTTCATTACCAAATCCAGCAAACACCTCATCAATAGCATTAATAACAACTGCAACCCCCAGAGTATTTCCCATGTTAAAAATAACAGGTTCAGTAGAATAAAATAAATAATAATGGCAATAAATAGAGTAATACAAAGAGTAGAAGATGAACAAGGCCAACCTATCTTAGATAGCGATGGTAGAGAACAGTACATAACTTTAAGTGAAACTATAACTGAAGATATTCCTGAACCCACCACTTCAATTGATATTAATAATTTAACTATAGAACAGTTAATAGAACTAAAAAAGAAATTAGACAGTTTATCTTTATAATATTTATAACAAATATACAAATTCATGAACATTCCAATATATCCTGGTTCCTCATCATTTTTCCCTGGAAATACTCCATTTGGGTTTTATGATTTAGACTATCAATTTCAGGTAGATGCTGATAAAGTAACACTATTTTGTGCTAGAAGATTAGGATACCCAATTATAGACATTGAGTTACAAGATATAAATTTTTATGCTGCATTCGAAGAAGCAGTTACTACTTATGGTAATGAATTATATGCATTTAGAGTTAGAGATAATTACTTGTCTTTAGAAGGAGCATCTACAAGTACTACTATTAATGATGCTATTATAACTCCAAATTTAGGAAATTTAATTAAAGTATCTGAAATGTATGCTGCAGAAGCAGGAGCCGGAGGTAATGTTCCTTGGTATAAATCAGCAATCTCAGCATCATCAGGAGTTCAAGATTATGACTTAAATGAATGGGCAATCTCTCAAAGTTATAGTAATAACGATATTGAGATTAAAAGAATATTTTGGGAACAATCCCCAGCAATTGTTAGATTCTTTGACCCGTATGCAGGTACAGGTACTGGTATGATTAACTTAATGGATTCATTTGGGTGGGGAGGATACAGCCCAGCTATTAACTTCATGATAATGCCTTTAAGTTATGACCTACAAAAAATACAGGCCATTGAAATGAATGATATGATCCGTAAATCCAACTTCTCATTTGAAATGCATAATAATGTGTTAAGAATATTTCCTATCCCTAGAAACGATGGTATGATTTGGTTTGAATATATTCTTAAATCTGAAAGAATAGCAGGTTCAATTGATGCAAATAGTGGAGGTAATGTAAGTAATGTATCAAACGTTCCTTATACTAACCCAACATATACATCAATAAACTCAATAGGAAGACAATGGATATTTGAATATACTTTAGCATTAGTTAAAGAAATATTAGGATATGTTAGAGGAAAATACACTAATATTCCTATACCAAATGATAATTTAACTTTAAATTATGGGGATTTAGTAACAGCTGCAACATCTGAAAAAATAGCGTTAGTTGAAAAATTAAGATTATTCTTTGATGATACATCAAGACAAAAACTTTTGGAAAGAAGAGGAGCCGAAAGTGATGCTATGCAAACTGAGTTAAATAAGATTCCATTCGTAATTTACATAGCTTAATAAATAAATCATGGCATTATTTGGATCTAGTCGAGACGTGTCTTTAGTAAGACATTTAAATAAAGAATTACTACATAATATAGTAAATCAACAGTGTGCTTTTTATAAGTACGAACTTGAAAAAACAAATACTAATATATATGGAGAATCAGCAGGTGGGAAGTATTATTCGGGACCTATATTATTTAATTCATTAATTAACATTGGAGACAATACAAGTCCAACAAATGATTTTGGAGTAGATTTTGATTGGAGTATTACAGTAGCATTGTTAAGAGATGATTTAGTAGAAGCGAATGTCCATCCTGAAGTAGGGGATATTATATTATATCAAGAAAGTTATTTTGAAATAGATAATATAGTTTTCACGCAATTTTGGACAGGTAAAGATCCTGACTATCCTTATGAAAATAATCCATTAAATCCCGGATTATCCGAATTTGGATATAATGTTTCAGTAGTATGTTCTTGTCACTATGTTCCCTCAGACAGAATCGGGATTTCTAAAACCCGATTATAATATTTATAATAAAAAATGGCTAGAAAAAATAACCCAACCCCTAAAACACAAAAGGAAATATCTATTTCTTTACAGACTCCTACTGAACAAAGAGGAGTAGGGTTCCAGCCTGTAGGAAATCCAAATGATGTAGTTGTCCCTAATAGAGCACAACAAACTTCATTTAATGGAGATGATGTAAAACCATTTAGTATTGGTATTCAAGATATTGATGAAGCTGTAATGTATTATTTTAAAAATGTTATTCAACCATTTGTAATTCAAAACGGAGAAAGACTAGCAGTTCCTATAATTTATGGTTCTCCTGAAAAATGGAAATCATTCCAAAAAGACGGATATTATAGAGATGTTCAAGGTAGAATAATGGCACCCATAATAATGTTTAAATTAGATTCAATTTCTAAGAATAGAACTATAGCAAATAAATTGGATGCTAATATGCCTAACAATTTTGGAGTATTTACTAAAAAGTATTCTCAAAAAAATACATACGATCAATTTTCAGTTTTAAATAATGTTGTTCCTGAACAAATATTTTATGCTACAGTTGTGCCTGATTACTTAACAGTAACTTATTCATGTGCTATAATGACTTATTATGTAGAACAATTAAATAAAATTATAGAAGCAGTAGAATACGCTTCTGATTCATATTGGGGAGATCCTGAAAAATTTAAATTCCAAGCAAGGATAGATTCATTTGATAGAATACATGAATTATCAGATGATAAAGAAAGAGTAGTAAAAACCACATTTAGTATTAAATTAAATGGACATATAGTTCCGGATGTCCCTCAGAAAGACATTAACGCAATAAAAAAGTTTACTAATAAATCAAAATTAGTATTCACAACCGAAGTAGTAAATAAAATTTAAATAAATAATAGTTATGGAAACTAAACAATTAACACCCGAAGAAGTACAAACAATTAAAACCATTAGACAAGAAAGATCAGAAATAACTGATCAGTTTGGTGAAATTGAAATTCTTATCCAAGAATATGAAATGATTAAGCAAGACTTAAAAGAAAAATTATCATCTCTTAAAAAAAGAGAGGTAAAAGTTGGCCAAGAACTGCAAGAAAAATATGGGAGTGGAACTATAAATATAGAAAAAGGAGAATTTGTTAGTAGTATTTAACTTTGACAAAAATGTGTCATATTTATATCAAAACATAATATAAAACATGGCAACAACCCTAATTTCTCCCGGTGTACTCTCTATTGAGAACGATACATCACAAGTACGTCAACAACCAGTTACTGTAGGTGCCGCTATTATAGGTCCAGCAGTAAAAGGTCCTTTAGAAATCCCTACAGTAGTAACATCATACAGTGATTACCAAAATAAATTTGGTACTACATTTGTAAGTGGTAGTGATGTTTATACTTATTTTACATCAATTGCAGCTTACAATTACTTTAACAATGGTGGTGAATCATTATTAGTAGCAAGAGTAGCAAGTGCAAGTAGCGCTTGGACATTTGCAACCACAGCAACTGCTTCAGCAGGTAATAGTGCTATTAAGAGTATTCTTGAAAACAGAGAAGTATTTGTTCTTGAAACACTATCTAAAGGCGTTATTATGAATTCCTCAAGTAGTATGGATACAGCAGGTGCTCTTGCTAGTGGATCTGTGGATAACGTTAGATGGGAAATCGTAAACTCTAATACAAGTTCAGGTACATTTAACTTATTAGTTAGAAGAGGAAATGATAATACATTAACTTCAACAATTTTAGAAACATGGACCAATTTATCATTAGATCCATTTTCTCCAAACTATGTTTCAAGCGTAATTGGTGATTACACATATGCATATAATTCAACTAAAAACCAAATCGAATTAACTGGTTCATATCCAAACGCATCAAGATATGTAAGAGTAAAATCAGTTCTTTTAACAACTCCAAATTATTTTGATAACTCAGGTGCTCCAAAAGCTGCATTTACAGGTTCCATTCCATTAGTAGCTAGTGGTTCATTTAGTGGAGGAGTAGGAGCATTATTTGGTACCGGCCCAGGAGTTTCAGCTGCTAAATATTATGATACTATAGCGGCACAAACTCAAGGTTTAGTTGGAACTGATTATACTAATATGATTAGTTTATTATCTAATACTGATGATTATCAATTTAATCTATTGTTGACTCCAGGTTTATGTGATTCTCTTCATACTTCACAATGTACTTCAATAATCACAAACACAGCAAATAGAGGTGATAACTTATTTGTTTTAGATTTAGTACCTTATAATAATACAACAACAGGAGTTACTACTCAAGCCTCCTCTAGAAACAACTCATACGCAGCTTCATACTGGCCTTGGGTACAAACCCAAGACCCAGATTCAGGTAGAAATGTATATGTACCTGCTTCAACTTTAATGGCTGGTGTATTTGCATATAACGATAAAGTAGCAGAGCCTTGGTTTGCACCTGCAGGTATTAATAGAGGAGGTATGACAAGTGTAATTAGAGCAGAACAAAAACTAACTCAATCAGATAGAGATATATTATATCAAGGTAAAGTAAATCCAATAGCAACTTTTCCAGGACAAGGAGTAGTAGCATACGGTCAGAAAACATTACAAACACAAGCATCTGCTTTAGATAGAGTAAATGTTAGAAGATTATTAATTTCTCTTAAATCATATATTGGTCAAACTGCAAACGTTTTAGTATTCGAACAAAATACATTAGCAACAAGAAACCAATTCTTAGCCCAAGTAAATCCATATTTACAGTCAGTACAACAAAGACAAGGTTTATATGCATTTAAAGTAGTAATGGATGAGAGTAATAATACTGCTGATGTTATTGACAGAAATCAGTTAGTCGGAGCGATTTATATTCAACCTACTAGAACAGCTGAATTTATATATTTGAACTTTAACATTATGCCAACTGGTGTAGCATTTAGTTAATAAAAATAGAAATTGATTATATTTATAATAAACAAATAAAAACCCATGGCAGTATTAAACCCCAACGAAATATTTTTTACGGCATTTGAGCCGAAACAACAAAATAGATTTATTATGTATGTTGATGGTATTCCATCATATACTATTAAAGGAATAAGCGCAATTACTTTAACTCAAGACGAAGTAGTATTAAACCACATTAACATTTTACGTAAAGTAAAAGGAAAATCAAAATGGAGTAACGTTACAATGACTCTTTTTGACCCAATCACACCTTCCGGAGCTCAAGCAGTAATGGAGTGGGTACGTTTACATCACGAATCAGTAACTGGTAGAGATGGTTATTCTGACTTTTACAAGAAACAATTAACTATAAACGTATTAGGCCCAGTAGGTGATATCGTAAGTGAATGGATTATTAAAGGTGCTTTAATTGTAAATGCTAACTTTGGTGAGTATAGCTGGGATAATGAATCTGCAGCACAAAACTTAACACTGGAAATCGCTATGGATTATTGCGTGCTCAATTATTGATATATATTTATATACAAATCTACAATTATTATCCTCCTTTCTGAAAAGATAGGAGGATTTTTTATCAAAAGCAATATCTGTATATATTTATAATAAAATAAAATCTATGTCAAACGAAGTTACAAACAAATTCCAATTTCCATCCGAAATTATTGAACTACCTTCTAAAGGTTTAGTCTACCCATCAACTAACCCACTTTCAAGTGGAAAAATTGAAATGAAATATATGACTGCTGCTGAAGAAGATATTTTAACTAACCAAAATTATATCCAAAAAGGAATAGTTTTAGAAAAATTATTAAAATCTCTTATAGTATCTAAAGTCAATTATGACGATTTAATTATAGGTGATAAAAATGCAATTCTAATAGCATCTCGTATTTTAGGATATGGGAAAGACTATGAATTCATGTATAAGGGAGAAAAAATATCAGTTGATTTAACGTTATGTCCTCTTAAGTATATAGACGAAAGTACAGTAACTCCAGGAGTAAATTCATTTAGTTATACTTTTCCAAATACTGGAACTAATATCACATATAAAATACTTAATAGTAAAGACGAAAAAGACATTCAGGCTGAATTAGATGGTCTTAAAAAGATAAATAAAGACGCTTCTCCGGATTTATCAACTCGATTAAGATATGTTATTACATCAGTTAATGGAGATGAG
>Ga0181349_1000833_pt1 | contig 13116 bp, 18 predicted proteins | sample Su13VDMM110SD_FD_130106 | JGI IMG/M metagenome (GOLD analysis project Ga0181349, IMG submission 130106) | Freshwater viral communities from Lake Michigan, USA - Su13.VD.MM110.S.D | ecosystem: Environmental > Aquatic > Freshwater > Lake | place: USA: Michigan | collected 2013-07-16 | reverse complement strand
TACTGCTTCTGGTTATCGTTCAACAATCGGAGGTGGATATTGCAATACTGCTTCTTGTAATTATGCTACAGTTGGAGGTGGTGGTTGTAATACTGCTTCAAGTTGTTACGCAACAATTGGAGGTGGTTGTCTTAATACTGCTTCAAATTGTTATGCAACTATTGGAGGTGGTACTTCTAATACTGCTTCAAATGTTAATTCAACAGTTGGAGGTGGTCGTTTAAATACTGCTTCAGGTTTAAAGTCAACAATTGGAGGTGGTGAAAGTAATTGTGCTTCTTGTGATTTTGCAACAGTTGGAGGAGGATATGAAAATACGGCATCAGGAAGTCGTTCAACAATAGGTGGTGGTTATTGTAATACTGCTTCTTGTAATTTTGCTATAATTGGAGGTGGTTATTGTAATACTGCTTCAAATTACCATACAACAATTGGGGGTGGTATATATAACACTGCTTCAGGTGGTTGTTCAACAGTTGGAGGTGGTTATAGTAATAGTGCTTCAGGTCAAGATTCAACAGTTGGTGGTGGTTATTGTAATAGTGCTTCAGCTCAAGATTCAACAATTGGTGGGGGTTATTGTAATACTGCATCAGCTACTTCTTCAACAGTTGGAGGTGGTTGTTGTAATACTGCTTCTTGTTGTTTTTCAACAGTTGGTGGGGGAAAATACAATACTGCTTCTAATTTATATACAACAATTGGTGGTGGTAGATGTAATGATGCTTCAGGAATTTTTAGTTCAATTTTTGCAGGTGCTTGTAATAATATTTCAGGTAATTCTTCAATAATTTCAGGAGGTGCTAACAATTGTATTTCAAGTAGCTATTCAACAATAGGTGGTGGATATATAAACACTGCTTCAGGTGAAAATTCAACAATTGGAGGGGGTAAACAAAATACTGCTTCAGGATTTAATTCAACAGTTGGAGGTGGTCTATGTAACATTTCTTCAGGACTTAAATCAACAGTTGGTGGTGGTTATTGTAATACTGCTTCAGGTAATTATTCAATAGTTGCGGGTGGTTATAGAAATACAGCTTCAGGGATTTATTCTTCAGTTTTAGGTGGGTTTAATAATACTACTTATGGCTATGCAAATTCTCATATAATTGGCTCACAAATAACAGCATCAGCACCTGACACAACTTTTGTACAGGCACTTTCTAAAACATCAGGTACATTTAGAATTAGTCATCCCGACCCTTTAAAAACAAAAACACACTATCTACAACATTCATTTGTTGAAAGCCCAACAGCAGGTGATAACATATACAGATATGAAGTATTAGTTGAAGGTGGTACGGCTGAAATAGACTTGCCTAACTACTTTAAATTTTTAAATGAAAATCCACAAGTTTGGGTTTCTGCTAAAAATGGTTTTGGAATAGCTTATGGTATTGTTAATCAAGAATTGACTAAAGTAACTATAACTGCAAATTTAGATATTGGTTACAACGTAATGGTAATTGGAACTCGTAAAGATACTGATGCTGTTAAAAATTGGAGAGGTATTGAGGTTTTAAAAAAAACAAAAAATAATAAATCAAAAGAATAAATTTTATACATTTGTTTAACTTAAATTAAAAACAATGACACATTTCACTTTACATATTTTTGGGTATGGAGAAACTCAAATAAACGGAGATGAATTCTCTATAAAAGTAAAAACAGATACGCTTACTAAAGTTCAACCTTTAGTAGATGCTGTATGGGCTTTAAAACCTGCAAATAGTACTGCTGTGCAACAATTTCACGCAGTAAATATTTTTGACTTTAACGATATTCGTTATATGACAAAAGACGGTTTTAACGTTAAAACAAATCCTGCTTTGAAAACTCTTATTGAAAATTTGATTGCGGAATTAAAAGTTGCTTACGATGCTTCAGTAACTCCTCCTGCACCTACTTTAATAGAGCCTACAACTTAATACTATTTTTGAAATTGCGAGTTCTTTAAGTTTCTCGCAGTTTTTATATATTTAGAATAGCACTTGATACATACTCTTTGTTAAGTCAAATGAAATCAAGCAAGAGATTCAACCAAGAAACTAAACTAACTTATTATATGGAAAAAAAGATATTTTTTCAATCGTCTTTGCCACGAGCGGGTTCAACATTGCTTCAGAATGTTATTGCACAAAATCCCGACTTTTATTCAACCCCAACTTCGGGACTTTTGGATTTGGTTTTTGGTGCAAGAGGAAATTTTATACAATCTCCTGAATTCAAAGCACAAGACCAACAACTTATGGACAAAGCCTTTTTGGCTTTCTGTAAGGGTGGTGTAAACGCCTACTTCAATTCTATAACAGACAAACCTTTTATTTTAGATAAAAACAGAGCTTGGGGTGCTACTTACAGACTTGCCAATATGATTTTTGAAGAAGAGCCTAAAATTGTATTTATGGTTCGTGATTTACGAGCAGTATATTCTTCAATGGAAAAAAATTATCGTAAAAATCCACACAAAGAAAACTACATAGTAAATCCTGCACAAATGCAAGGTACAACCGTTGATAAGCGTGTCGATATTTGGTCTAATGGTGTTCCTGTTGGAGTTGCTTTAGACCGTTTGAAAGATGTTATTCAACAAGGTGTTGATAAAAAAATACTTTTTATTCGTTATGAAGATTTAATGTCTAATCCTGAAAATGAAATTAAGCGTTTCTACGACTATATAGGACAACCTTACTATGACAAACACGATTTTGAGAATGTAACTCAATTTACCCAAGAAAACGATGCTATTCACGGTATATATGGCGACCATAAGTTAAGACCAAAGTTTGAAAGGTTGCCTGATGACTATTATGATGTTTTAGGCTATCAACTTTGCCAAAACATTAAAAATTCTTATGAATGGTTCTACAAATATTTTACATACATATAAAATAATAAATAATGGCAATATTTTGGTTCACGGGGCAACCCCACGCAGGAAAAACAACATTGGCTAATCATTTAAAAACTGCCTTAATGTTAAGAAACAGTCTTAAACTTGTTTATATGGTTGACGGCGATGATTTAAGACGAATTATCAATAATAAAGATTATTCAGAACAAGGTCGCAGAGCAAACATAGGACAGGCAATCGCAATAGCTAAATATTTAGACGACAAGAATTACGATGTAATTGTTTCATTAGTATCTCCTTATAAAGACTTGAGAGAAGAACTTAAAGCAAATGCCGATGTAATTGAAATTTACGTTCATACGACAGACATAAGAGGTAGAGAAGCCTTTCACGTTGAAAACTACGAACCTCCTACAGATAATTTTATCGACATTGACACAACAAATGTTGACGTAATAGTTTCTTTAAATGAATTACTAACCAAAATACAACCTTTACTGTAATGGCAAAAGAAAAACAACAACAACAAACACAGACCGAAATTATTCAACAGAACATAAAAGAGGGTCGTCTTGTTATAATGAAAAAAGAAAACGAAAATTTATTTATTCGTATTAGGTTAAATAATATGCAAACAGAAGATTCTGAAAAATGGCGATTACTTGTAAACGGTAATGAATTTCAAACAAGTGAAATTTTTATTAACTGTCCAACAAGAACGCTTACGGAAAGGTTTGAAGACGTAGGTATAAAACACCATATAGTTTGTGATGCAAAAGAAGTACTATTTAAAGATAATATGGCAACAATAAACTAATATGGAAAATAAAAAATGGGATAAAGTAATTCACATTCAATCCTCTTTACAAGCCAAAGAGGGTCAGTTTGCTATGTTTGTTGGGCGATTCCAACCTTTACACGAAAGTCATAAAGCGTTATTTCAAAGAGCATTAGACAATAAAAAAAACGTATTAATTTGTGTTCGTGATGGAGAAGTAAACGAAAAAAATCCTTTTACTGCTGAACAAGTTAAAGAAAACATAGAATCAAGTTACGCTTCCTTTTTTAAAGAGGGAGTTGTTAAGGTAATGGTAATCCCTGATATTTGTTCAATTGAGTTCGGAAGAGGTGTTGGGTATGACATTATTGAACATATACCGCCTACTGAGGTAGCAGAAATTTCCGCTACTAAAATTAGAGAGCAAATGCGTATAGAGGGAAAATTATAAAAAATGATAGATTTTACAAAGATTAAGACGATTTCAAACGAGGAATATGAAGAATTAAGAAGTCATAGTTTAGAATTACAACTGCTAAAAAGTAAAAAATCAGTAAGTTATAAAAGACACGTTTTAAAAGCAATAAGTTACAGGGTATTGGGTTCTTTACAAACCTGTACTATATCTTATTTCTTTACAGGTAACTTTTGGGTTGCAGGTAGTATTGGATTAACCGAAATTTGCATTAAGCCAATCATTTACTTTTGTCACGAAAGAGCGTGGTACAAATTTTCAGATTTCGGAATAAAAAATAAAGAAACTAAAAAATAATAAATATGAGCAATGTAATATTTCAAATCGATGGGGGGCTTGGTAAGAGTATAATGGCTACTGCCGTATTAAAAGCAATTAGAAAACAATATAAAAAGGCAAACATAATTGTCGTAACAGCTTATCCCGATGTATTTATTGCTAATCCAAACGTGAACAAGGTTTTAAGATTTGACCAATTAAGTGATATTTATTCAAAAGAAGTAATGAATAAAGATGCTAAAGTATTTGTTTCAGACCCTTATCATACTTCCGACTACATAACAGAAAGCGGACATTTAATTAAAATTTGGTGCGAATCATACGGAGTGGAATATAACGGAGAGTTGCCTGAATTATTTCTGCTAAAAGCAGAAAAGGAATACTTTGAGCCTTTTTATAAATTGGGAAAACCAATTTTAGCAATTCAACCAAACGGAGGTGCAATCAATCAACCTTTAAAGTATTCTTGGACAAGAGATATACCTACTCCAATAGTTGAGCAAGTAATAGAACATTTTAAAAACGAATACACTATTGTTCACATAAAAAGAGAAGACCAAATTATTTATAATAATACTATACAAGCATTAGACCCTTTTAGAAGTATTGCCATTTTGTTAAGTATGTCACAAAAAAGGTTGTTAATTGATAGTAGTGCTATGCACATTGCTACTGCATTGAACTTGCCATCAACAGTTGCTTGGGTTGGAACAAACCCAAAAGTTTTTGGTTATGAAATGCACAATAATATTTTGGCTAACAAACCTACAAGAAAAACTAATTTTAGCCATCCTCATTATCAAAAATATTTACTTTTTCAGGACATAAGTACCATACCTTACAATGACTTAAATGAAGTTTTTGACGTTGCTAAAATTATAAAATCATTGACTTAAAATAAACAAGATTGGTTTTCTTAATTTAAGAATAAAACAGCCAAAAAAATATCATATAAGATAAAAATTTTGTACTATTGTGGTTATTTAACTTTTAACAAAAATGGTTAATGGAAAATTTTGACCCAAAAATAGCTGAAGTAGTAAATTTCACATTTGAAAAACCCGAAGTTGTAGTGAGAATTCTGCAAAAATCAGGTTATCCTATTGATATGAAAACCGCTACGCTTCAGGAGATAGACAGATTGACTTTTCAGGCTTTGAATAATCAAGATGAAAAGTTCGCTTATGACTTGGCTGATGCTATCATAAATGGCGACCTTTACTCAAATGCAGTCGTTCTTGCCGTAGGTGCTGTAGTATCTCTTGGCTCTGCGTTAATAGGCTCAAGTAGGGCTAAAAAAGAGGCTGAAAAGCAACGTCAGTTGATGTGGAATATGAAAATGGCTGAACTTGCTACCCAAGAAAAAATAGCTTATGAACAAATCCGTACACAAAATGAAACAGAGCGTATTAGAATTCTTGCCAACTCTTTAGAAAAATATCGTATAGCACTACAAAAAGAAAGCACAATAAGACTTCGTGATACTTGGATTTATCTTGTAGGTCTTGCCTGTGGGATAGGCATTATTTATGGATTATACCTTATGAGTTCAAAATCTAAAACTGCTTAAAGATGAGTGTTTGGAATGATTTCTTAAAAACAATAGGTGGTGGATTAATGTCGCAGGGTGCGAAAAGCGTGAAAGGTTCTCCTAAGCAAAGCGCAGGGAGCGCAGGTTTGGGTGTTTTAATAGATGTTGCTATAAATTTTGGAGTTGGTTATCTTACTGCTAAAAGCATAAGTAAAGAAAATGAGAAACTGCTACAAAGAATGGCAGAACTCGATAAGCAACAAGAAGAAAAACTCAAAAAGTTAATAGCCGAATCTGCTACTGAACTTGCTAAAACAAAAGTAATTTTTGATTTTTTGGCAGAAGAAGATGTTAAAAAGTTAGAAGCGCAAAGAAAAAGAGAAAGATTATTACCCATAATAGGATTGGGTTTTGGAGTAATACTACTTGGGTTGGTATTTTATAAACTACACAAGCAAAACAAAAATGGATAGAGAAACAAAAACTTTATTAGTATCTATTGGAATTGGATTAGCAATTCTATGGATTTTCAAACCAAAGAAAAACGGCTCTACTAAGGAAGAAGAGGTAGTGGTTGAAAAGTATAAAGAGCCAAAAGTTGTAGCCGAAGACGATAAGAAAATAAAAGACGATGCAGTTATTGGACTTCAAGCTATGCGTGAAGCAATAAACAATGGAGAAAGCGTAAGAGAGTTGGATAAGTTAAAAAATATGATTTTGCAGGAAAACAGCATAAAGATTATGATTAACAGGAAGACCAAAAAGTTAAGAGCAATGAAAAAAGACGGAAGTGTAATTGCGGAAGAAGAATAAAAAATGCCGAATATATATACTCCTACAACAACTTTTTACCCTAATGGGATTTACACCATTTCGAGTAATGATGCTACCCCTTATTTTGTAATTCAAAATTCAATGGGTAGTTATTTGTATGGAATAACATATATTTATCTTCAATCTAATACGCCTGAACAATTATTGAAAGGTTTAAATTTTAGAACTTATGATGTGAATGGAGATGTCAAAAGTTTTTTAGATGCCACAACAATAGACCCTTATCAATTTCAAAATTCTTTATTTGTTAAGCCGATAAGCAGTAACATAGTTCTTAATGGGCGAACAAGCATTAACTTCAATTTATTACCAAGTGAAAATGTAAACTTTGTTTTCTATGTCAATCAATTGGCAAACTCATATCTTCTTAAAGAACCGAGTATGTTTGACGATTACTTTTTTAAACAACAATATGATTATCTAAATGGCTTTGTCGAAGAAATTTAACAACATCGGAATTTACAAACTAAAAATTGAAAACAGAAACCATATAGTTTCAAAATTAAAAACAGGCGATACGATTGTAACAAAATCTAAACTTTTGCCTCTTTACGTTCATCACGGAATTATTGAAAGAAAAGGAGATGAAATCTTTATAGTACATTTACATCCTGATAAATTAAATTCAAGTGGTGGAAATTTAGTGAAAGAACCTTTAAATAAATGGCTTGTAGAGGGTAGAGAAATAGTTTCTGTTGAATCAACTAATTTAGATTCAAAAACACTTGAACAACTTTATAAGGATTTAAAAGAAGAGAAATACGACCACATAAATTATAATTGTGAGCATTTCGTTAACTTTGCTAAAGGCGACCATTTTGTTAGCAGACAAGTTGTTAAATACACAGCAATTTTATTAATTGGTGCTTTTGTATATTATTTAATAAGAAATAAAAAAATATAATATGAGTAATGCTTCATCAATTAATGATAATATAAACGTAGGAGTTAAAAATAACACGGCATTTGTTCAAAACGTAAATTTGTTGGGTGGTACTGCTGACCCTTTAGGAGTTCCTCCGCATTTGCTATATCAATGGGATTTATCAACTGAAACTTATTTCGGGAGTGTAACTGCTGAAATTGTAATATCAAATACCGCAAACCCAACACCTGTAATTTATACTGTTCAAGTTAATGGTTATAATATAGAAGCGGTTGCCTTTGCTTTAAATACTCTTAATTTAGGAATTTTTCAAGTTAGCGGAAATATAATTTATGTTTCTAATGATTTCTATATTTACGGTGCTTTGACGGTTAATTCTGTCGCTTTTGCAACTACTTGGAACACAACTCTAACTTCGTTTGGCTCAAGTGCAAATAATCAAATTCAACTACCACTTGTTCCTGCGGGAGTTTACAATTTTATTGTAGATTGGGGCGATGGCACACAAGATACAATTACCTCTTGGAATCAAACTGAAACATTACATACATACGCAGTAGCAGGTATTTATACCATTCAATTATTAGGTACTATAATTGATTGGTCTTTTGGCACTACTCCTGTTTTTTCTGATGCGGAAAAAATACTTACAATTTCTGCTTGGGGATTATTGCAGTTTGGAGTAAATTCCCCTGAATCATTTTCAGGTTGCGTTAATTTGGACTTAACGGCGGTTTCAGATGTCCCTAATTTATCTACGAGTACAAATTTCTTTGAATGTTTTTCATCTTATAGTTACGCTACAATTAACAGAATTGACGAATGGGACGTAAGTAGTGTTACTAATATGTCACAAATGTTTTATAACAGTTTCGCCTTTAATCAATCGCTAAACTCTTGGAACACAAGTAGTGTTACAGATATGTCAAGTATGTTTGAATTTGCTACTAACTTTGACGGAAACATCACTTCTTGGAATACTTCAAGTGTTACAAATATGAGTTTAATGTTTTCTAACGCTTTATTTAATCAAAATATTTCTTCTTGGGACGTAAGTAGTGTTACTGATATGTCCTTTATGTTCTATGCCTCATACGTTTTCAATCAACCAATTGACTCTTGGAATGTAGGAAGTGTTCAGAATATGTCGTTTATGTTTCGTGATGCAACAGCGTTTAACCAATCTTTAAATTCTTGGAACACAAGTAGTGTTACAGATATGTCAAGTATGTTTGAAAGTGCGATTAATTTCAACGGAAATATTGCTTCTTGGAACACAAGTAATGTTACTATTATGTCAGGTATGTTTTTTAGTTCAACTGCATTTAATCAAAATATAAACTCTTGGAACGTAAGTAGTGTTACTGATATGAGTTCTATGTTTGCATTTGCAAGTATTTTTAATCAATCTTGTAACTCTTGGAATACAAGTAGTGTTACTGATATGTCTTTTATGTTCAATAATGCACCTGCGTTTGATGGCAATATTACCTCTTGGAATACAAGCAGTGTTACAGATATGAGTAATATGTTTGAAGGTGCGTCTGTATTCAATCAAAACATAGGCGGTTGGAATGTAAGTAGTGTTATTAATATGGGATATATGTTTAATAACGCAGATGCTTTTAATCAGTCGCTTAACTCTTGGAACGTAAGTAGTGTTACGAGTATGGCAAATATGTTTTCATTTACTAACAACTTTGACGGAAATATTACTGCTTGGAACACTTCAAGTGTTATAGATATGTTTGGAATGTTTAATAGTGCGTTGGCATTTAATCAAAATATAGACCTTTGGGATGTAAGTAATGTTACTAATATGCAAAGTATGTTTGGAGGGGCTAATTTATTTAATCAATCTTTAAACTCTTGGGACGTAAGTAGTGTTACAACTATGGTTGCAATGTTTCAAAACGCTAACTCTTTTAACGGGAATATAACTTCTTGGAATCCTTTACTTGTTCAAAATATGTTTGGAATGTTTAATGGTGCAGACGTTTTCAATCAAAATATAGGCGGTTGGAATGTTAGCAATGTTACAAATATGGTGGGAATGTTTTTAGTTGCACCTGCGTTTAATAATAATGGTTCTGCTTCGATAAGTGCTTGGAACACTTCAAGTTTATTAACTTCTCAACAAATGTTCAGATTATGTCCTTTTAATCAGCCTATTGGAACGTGGGACGTTTCAAGCGTAACTGATATGAGTCAGATGTTTAGAGGCAATACTTCTTTCAACCAAGACATAGGTGCTTGGGACATAAGTAGTGTATCAAACTTTGGTAATTTTATGGAAGGCAAAACAGATACAGATTATCTTGCTATTTATTTAGATTCCATATATAATACTTGGAGTACGCTTACTGTTCAGCCTAACTTAACAAATGTTAATTTTGGAACTATCAAATACACGGCAGGAGGACAAGCAGGTAAAAATATTTTGACAGGTGCGCCAAATAATTGGGTTATTACGGATGGTGGTATATAAGAAAAAACCCGAAACGCTTGGCGAATCGGGTCTTAACTTTTTTAAAACTATATTTAAAAATCAGAATCTAAAAAATTTCAAAATAGAAATAGAGATTTAAAAATAAGCATTATTGTCCTTTTGTGTTATCGTTGTCGCTTACAGAAGTAACATCGGTATCAAGATTCAAATGTAAATCATTATTGTCACTTGACAATGGTTTTTCTGAAAAATTTGTAAGGTTCTGATAAATACTTCCTTTTTTATTTACATTATGTTTACCTATTACAGTTCCTTGAACAACTCTTACCGTGTCGTTTTCGTCTAAAACTAAATAACCTCCACCCTCAACATTATCATCAAAAGAAACAGCTTTTAATAGCCTATCATCTTCTTTCGGCATAAGTTTGGACATTTGTTTCAGCACTACTTTTTTAAGTAACCATTTTTCAGGGTCTTTTTTGTCGTTAAAATAGTATTCACTCGGCGTTTCAAGTATCTCAACTATGGTCTTAATTTCCTCAAGTGTCATAACTTTAAACATAATCTCCTCACCGACTTTTGCACAAGCATAGATACATTTGATATTATCACAAGTCTTAATTGAATTGAAGTTAGGAATGTGAACCATTTTAGGTTCTAATCCAAGTTCATATTCAAAGTCGTCTTCGTTATAAACCACTTCCGCCCAAATCTTTTTAACCTTATCAGAGCGAAGTAAAAGAGCAACAAGACCCCTATACCCCAAAATAGGTTTTATTTGCTCTCTGTGTACTGTAAAGAAGAATTCGCCCACTAAACTTGATGGCGAAAGATTAAGTTCGGCACAATATAAAGCAGATGCAAAAAAAGATGCGGGGTTCTTTAGAAATGCTTCTTGTAGTTTTACATTTCGCTCTAACTCATTAACCAACATTTGTTTGAATTTTTGAGGGGTAATATTAGTCCCTGAAAGCAGGTCAGTTAGATTGGTGCGCTCGTACTTTTCAATAGAAGAATTGAAATTTGAAATTACCCTTGTGCTTAATGTTGTCATTTTGTTTCTTGTTTTTCTTTAATGTTTATGTAGTCTAATTTTTTTCTTTCTAAAAAATCTATTTCAATAGTTAACCTCTCAATTTCATTTATACACCTCTGAAAGTCTAAAAGACGTATTGCACCTTTTAATGATTGAGAATATGCAAATCGAGTTAGGTTTGATTTTATTTTTTTTAAAGCCAAAATCTCTTTACTTATAAAATTGATTATAAAATCAACTTTTTTGTCGTAAAGTTCGTTTGTATATTCAAATTCAGTCATAGCACTATCTTTTATACATTTTTTTATTAATGTGATTCAAATACTCTTGCTCTATTGGGTCGCTCAAATGAATTTTACTTATAATCACTCCGTATGAATTACAAACCAAAAACCCTTTTTCTGTTCTTGCAATCCTGATGTACTTCAAGTTCCAATTTGTGACGTTTTTGTTTTGGCTTTTAAGAGATAACATTCGCCAATCTCCGTCCCCTCCGCTTTCTCTCCAAAACCTTTCAATCAAGTCTTTAACTTCTTTTTCGGTATGGTAGAATTTATCAACACGGTATTTGTCAATTTTGGTTGTGTCTAAATTCGCTAACATTTTGTCGCCCTGTTCTACTTCGGCTTTTGTTTGCACCGCACAATAGAAGTCACGGGTGTCGATATTGTATCTCGCTATGTTTTCATCTGAAAAATCAACGTCTTCGTAGTATTTCCAATTACTCATAATTATTGTTAAAAAGTTTTAATGGTATTTTCTACTCCGCAGATAACGCATTTTTGTCTTGGGGCAGTTGTTTGACCGTAGCCTATTTCTTGTTCCCAAACGTGATTACAATGGCTTCTTGAGTCAACTTTTAAACCTTTTTCCATTTCTTCAAGTTTAAGATATGTCTTAAAGATTGTGTTTCGGTTTAAAGTATTGTCGTAGGTAATTTGTTCTCCGCCGTGAATAATGAATCCGTAGCACATCTTTGAAAGACCTACAATTACACGATATACGGCAAAAATTAAATAAATGGTAGCCCAAAAAGGCAAAACGATTAACCTGATGATGTATTTCATAATGTTTATTGTTAAGTTTCTTGAAGCAAATATAGAAAGTTTATTGGTACTAAAAAATAAAATCAATGTTTTTTAAATTAATAATAAACTTCCACTATTGGCGGTACTTCTATTCGGTAAGTGCAGTTTTCTTTCAAAGCACAATCCAAGCATCTTAATAATTCAGGTTTGGCTTTAAACAGAATATCTACGGGCTTTTCCAACTCTTTTTTTACATACTTAATAGCCAAATGGTGCTGTTCTATCGTAGCCTCGTCATTCACGACTTTAATAATCTTTGCATCGTTTGGATTTGTGGAAGAAAACACAAAGAAGTAGAAGTCAATATCCTCTACAGGAATACCAAGTTCTAAAGACATCAAAATTTTGTATTGAACGGGTTGTAGCATAAGGTTATGCTTTTCGGGAAGTGAATTTATCTCCCATCCCATCTCGTTCCACCTATCGTAAAGTAATCCGCTATACTTTGTGTCTATAATACAATGTCTTCCGTTCCATTCGGCATAAATATCTAATATACCTGTCATACCGTCTTGAGTAACTACCTTACCCGTTTCTTTGATTTCGATACCGTAGTGCTGAATTATTTTTTTAAAGAACAAAGAACTATCCATAGCACGTTGAAATTTGTCGTCCAATCTCTGTTTTGGGGTATCTTTATACACAACTTTTGCAACGGGTATTTCTCCGTCACGAGGGAGTGAGCCTGTTGCCATAAATTCAAAAAAATTGCCCAACTGCATTACTTCTGAAGATTCTCTTGGGTAGTTATTGTCTATGTATTTTGCCTTTACTTGTATTCCGCAAGTTTCTCCTAACTTATACTTGTTGAACTCTTTTAGAAACGATTGAGATATATTAATCATTTGATTATTTGTTGTTAATTAAATCTTGTTTTACTTCTTTAGCATACTTCATAAACAG
>Ga0181349_1000830_pt1 | contig 13135 bp, 24 predicted proteins | sample Su13VDMM110SD_FD_130106 | JGI IMG/M metagenome (GOLD analysis project Ga0181349, IMG submission 130106) | Freshwater viral communities from Lake Michigan, USA - Su13.VD.MM110.S.D | ecosystem: Environmental > Aquatic > Freshwater > Lake | place: USA: Michigan | collected 2013-07-16 | reverse complement strand
CAAAAATTTACATTTTCTGGACATTTACGAACACATGTTTATAAAGTTTTAGATGAAAATATAAAATTAGGTCATGCTGATTATACATGTTATTGGATTTTAGAATTAATGTGTTCTGGTTTAACACATTCATGTTGGAATACTTTATTTTTAAGTTCAGCACATTATATTAATCGTAGTGCACCCCAAGTATTTCTTTATTTAACTCGTATGTATGAAAGATTTGCTCCAATAGAACAACAATATTCTGTAATGACTATGACAGATATTCGTAATAATCCAGAAGCTAGACAATTATTATGTGAAGTTGGTTCTTGTATTGCATTAACTAGAAAAGCAAAATTACCTTCTTTACCTACAATTAAACCAGATCATCATTTTACACCTATTGTTATACAAGAATCTTTAAAAGCACCATCAAATATCTATGCACGTTCAATTATGAAACAAGAAGATCCTATTGAATTATTTATACCAGTAAATGAATTATGTTATTCTTTAAGACCAGAAACACGTGATTCTATAAAAGCATTATTTTGGATATCATGGATATTAAAATATGCATCAAAATTTAAAGAAGATAAAAAAGTATATCTTCTTTGTGGATATAGATCGAATGATTATGTTGAAGAAAAATTTTTAAGATCACCTATATGGATATTATGGTCAATTATTCTTGAACAAACACGTGAATCACCACAATCTACTTTAATAACACCATATATTGATGCATTATATAAAATGTATTGTTTAAGATGGTCAAAAGGTGATATGAAAAAAAGATTACCTTTTTTAATTACTGCGGTATTATTTATATGTGAATCTACAACATTAGATATACATTATTCAGTTCCACAAAATATTTCAGTAATTCAAGATAATATAAAAAATATTCCAGAATGGTTAGAGGCTATCAAACAAACAAAAAAAACATTTTCTTCTTAATTAAAATAAAAAATGAAAGTTGAATTTGATTTAAATTTTATGGGTGTAGTTTATTTATTAGTTGCTGTTGGACTTGTTTATTTTGCAGTAATGGCATTTATTGGTGCTCCAACAGCATCTCATTCTTTAAATAGTCCATTAAATATTTTCTTATTTGTTCTTCAAATAGCTGTTGGTATTGTTGCTGTAGGTTTATTAGTTCCAGTAATTCGTCGTTTATTTAAGGCTTTTATGCCATCTGCATAATAATTATAAAATGTTCTTTGATACAGAAACTACTGGATTACCTAAATGTAGAGAACCAGCACATAAATTAAAAGATAATTGGCCACATATTGTATCTATAGCATGGATTTTAGTAGATTCAAAATTAAATATATTAAAAAAAGAATATTTTATAATAAAACCTAATTGGGAAATACCTATTGAATCTATTAAAATACATGGTATAACATATGAAAAAGCTATGAAAGAAGGATTTGAATTAAAAGAAGTTTTAGATAAATTTTGGAATGATTTATCTAAATCATCATGTTTAATTTCTCATAATATAAATTTTGATAGTAATGTTCTTATTAATGCAGAAATGTGGGATCTTCAAAGAAAATATCCTTCGTTTAAAAAATTATATTGTACTATGGAATTATCAAAAAATATATTACAAATACCTAGTCATTATGGATATAAATTACCAAAATTAATTGAATTATATGAATATATTTTAAAAAAATCACCTAAAAAAGAAGATTTACATAATTCATTACATGATACAGAATATCTTGTAGAAATTATACAACATTCAAAAGAATTACAATATATGTTAGGATTTAATCTGATTGAAAATATTACTACTAATGGAATACAAAAAGGAATCTTGTATCTCTAATTTAGAAGGAAAAAAATGTTTAGTTTTATGGTGTTCAGATGGATGGCGTTATAATATGGAAACTTTAAAACGACAAAGATTTAGTTTTTCTTCTATAAATACATATTTTATAGAAGAAGAAATATTTACAAAATCTTGTTTTTCAGATATTTTATTTTATGAATTTATTGAAATTATTTTTATATCAAATGAAAAAAAAATATGGATAGAAAAAGGTTTAACATTTGAAGAAAAATTTATAGAAGTTTAAACTTTTTTTGTAAGACAAGAAAAAAATGGTAGACACATAGATTGAGTTTCGGATAGAGAAGGAACTTCTCCACTTACTGTAACTTCTACACTTGGAACTTCTCCACTTACTGTAACTTCTACACTTGGAACTTCTCCCGATACTGTAACTTCTCCAGATACTGTAACTTCTCCAGATACTCGAACTTCTACACTTGGAACTTCTACAGATACTGGTTCTGATACTTCTGGGAGTGGTGATTCTGGTAATGGTATTTCTTTTTCAACAATTTCTAATAATTGTAATGCACCTTTTTCTGGATTTGATTTTAATTCTTTTATCAAATCATTCATTTTTTTAGAAGGAATTTTCATTTCTATAGTTTCCATTTTTTGCGTGATTATATATATATAAGATATATTTTCTTTAAATAAAAAAGAATGGAATTTTTAGATATTTTATATACATCCTTAACAACAATTGGTATAATTATATTAATACAGCTTTTAACATATTTTACTTCAAAATTAATTCATCCACCTGAACCTCGTATAATTTATCGTGATCGTGAAGTACCTTCTAAGGTTGCTTTCACAGAACAACCTATACAAGAAGTAAAGTTACCAGAATATGAACCACGTCAACAAGTTTCAACATCTTTACGGATGGACCCCGAATTACCGCTTGGTATACAAGAAACTCGTCCCCCAGGGACTTAAAAAAATTCCACAATTTAAAAGTATTCAAGGTTGGATTCTATTAACATATGAAAATTGTATTCCTATATGTTTATGGGTAACACAAAAAGATACAAAAAAATTAAAAATTTGTTTAGATGAAAGATTATTTAGCGATACTATTTTAAAAGTAGAAAAAGTATCTTATAATAAATATGTTATTTCTGATATTTTTATGTATTCTTCTACCAATATCTTTATACTCACAAACTACGAAGAAAGATACAAATGGCTCACACGATTAATAAATACATTTTATAAACATATTGAAACATTTGATGAATTATATTTAAAAAATGATTTAGAATGTAATGAATTTCCTATAAAAGGATATGAATATTATGATTCAAAAAAAGGTTCATATGGATATTATTCAGATAAAAAAGAAATTGTTATAAAATCAAATATTCCAGATGTTTATTATGTAAAAGATAAAGAAGGTTTTTTATTAGTTCCAGATTTAAAAACATCTGAATATTTACGTTCTCTTTTTATAGATTCTAATGAAATTGATTTAGATATTGAAGAAAAAGATGGACGTTGGTTTTTAAAATCATTTGAATAAAAAAGAGGATTTATTTGTACTTTTACATCTTCTTTTTTTTCTGTTAAGAATATATCAATTAAAAAATATGCACATACAAATTCCATTGATGGTTTTAATTAAAATATATGTAACATAATAAAAAAAATGCCTCATAAAAAAACAAAAAAACATCGAAGAGGTCGGAAAACTAGACGTATGCATGGTGGTACACATTATGGATTTAAAGGAAGTTTAGCTACTGGTGCGCCTAATTGGGGAGCTGGAGAAGAAATAAAAGCTCCTTCATATGCTGGTGGTAGACGTCATAAACGAAAAAAAACTCATAAACGTATGCGTGGTGGTACTAAATATGGTGGTGTATCAGCAACATTTGGTGGAGATGGAGTAGCTGGTTTAGCAAATTATAAAGGAGCATCTACTCGTGTTTCTGGTCCTAATGATGTAGCAACATTTGGAAAATTTAATAATTATGGAGCTGGACCAGGCGATAAATCTGGATTTCATGGATTACTTCCTAAGTAAATAAATAAAAATGACAGATGATATTGCTTTATTATTAGGAGTATCTATATGTTGGTATTTTTATTATAAAAAAACATACAGTTTATTAATGTGGTTTATAGTAACATCATTATTAACACATACATATTTACATAAATCTAGATTAACATCTGTAATCTTTGGATTAATTGTAGCAGTATGTTTATTAATGTATAGTAATCGATTTGAAACTTTCGATGATAAAGAAGAAAAAGAAGAAAAAGAAGAAAAAGAGGAACCTACATCAACGGGAAGTTCTGCTCATGTAGATTTAGGAACATCAATTTTACATGCATATAGAAATTTATCACCTGAACAAATTGGTGGTATGAGACGTGATACAAAAGAATTAATGGAATTACAAAAAGAATTAATGGGAACTTTAGCTGAAATGAAACCAGCTATACAACAAGGTTCTGAATTATTAGGAACATTTAGTCAATTTTTTGGGAAACCTCAATAAGTCTTGTCATAGCATCAGCATATACATATAAATGATATTTGGAATCATTTGTTGATATCCATGGTCCACCTAAACATTTAATTATAAATATCCAACGTTCTATTTCACTTTCTAATTCTGTATATCGAATATAATCATTTATTATTTTATATGATTTATAAATTGATAAAAAATCTAAAATATGAAATGTATTTGTAAATATTTTATATAAAATATAAAAAGGATATAAAAAATCAAGATATAAAAATAAAGTTTCAAAAAAAGTTTGAACTTCAAATTTTTTTTGTAATTGTATATATTCTTCAACTAAATGAAAATAATTTTTCTTTTCTATTACATATTGTTTAAGCTTCTTTTTTAATTCTTTCTTTGTTGGTATCATCACTAATTACTATACCCTCAGATGGAAATTTTTTCATTTGTAACTCATCTGTTAAATATTCCCATTCTTGAATATCTTTATTTACATAAGATAATATATCTAAAGTAATTAAATTACCATTAACTAAAAATTTATCAAGTTCTTCTGTCATATTTATATTTGAAGAACCTATCCATATCCATGGTTTTTTAATTTTTTCATGTAATATATCTAAACTTTCTGTATATGTTAATTCAGTATATACTTGATTTGAATGAATAATTCTATATTTTTCTACAGAAATATCTGATGATTCATAAAAAATTCTTTCTATTAAAAAATTATTTGAAGGAACTTTTATTTGCCATATTAATTTACAATCATCTTTATAATATAATTCACTAGATATTTGAATTTGTTTTTTTCTACAACATTTTCTAAAACACCACATTTTTTCTTAACTACTGTATATAAAGTGTAAATGTTTATTTAATTTCATTTGATGGTTCTGGAGGTTCACCAGCACCTAATATTTCAACTTTAGTATCTTTTTCTGAACTACTAAAATGTTCTTTCATTAATAAAGACATACTTTTATCTAATTGTAATCCTAATCCAATAGATGTAGCTAATGCCATAATTAAAAAGGGTGTACTAATAATTACCCAAGATACAATACCTAAATCAACTTTACAAAATGCATTTAATAAGAAAAGTTGTACAATACCAGTAACAACTTTCATTCCAGCCATCCAATATAATCCTAAATTAATATCTAAGGCTACATGAACTACAACATATAAAAGAAATAAATATGCAGGGGGACATAAATCTTCAATTAAACGCATCTTGTTTATTTAAAATAAAGAAAGAAAATATGGAAAAAGATATTGAACAATTAATGAATCTTGGAGATATAACAAAAGAAGAATCTATTGAATTATTAGAAAAACATAAAACTGTATTTGAAGCATTATGTTCTTTAATCGATGTAAATTGTAAACATGTACCTAAAAAAAGACGTCTAAATCAAACACAAGAATTTTTTACGAATGTTAGAAGTACATTATCAACATTAGAATCTGGTATACAAAAAGGATTTAATTCAGACGAATCCTTGTCTTTGGAACAAGACGAGAAGCAAAACCTCCTCGAAGAAACGGTTCAACAAAATAATTATGATCCGGGATGTCAGATTCTTTCTCTGCAATCAGAGGTTCAAATACGGGAAACTGCTTGTCAGAAACTGTTTGAATGCTTTTCCGATTTGCAGTTGAATGACCAAAAATAAGTTTTGATTCTTCTGGTACAACATCTGGATCACCATTTCCCATAAAAGGAGTTGTTGCCCATGGTCTTTGAAATAATTGTTTTGGTCCTTTAAATCTGATAGATGCTGGATCACCCCATAAAAGTTCAGAATGTTTATCAATAGCGCATCCACCTTCTGGTGAATTACCAAAATTACCACGAGGTACTAATCCAACATATTCAGCAGCTGCTTGCCATGCTGAACCATTACCACATGATTGTGGACTATTTGAATAAAAGGATGCCATCATATTACGTTTTGAACCATCGGCATTTCCACCTTGATCTTCTGGACTTCTTGTAGCTGCATGAAACTGTGGTAGCATTTATTAAAGTATTTAGAAACAAAATATTTCTTTAATAGTATAAATGTCTTGGGGATATCATTTAATAATAGATTCTTCAAAATGTATGAGAGGTTCTATTAGATCATCAAATATTATAAAACAATTTTCAGATGAGCTTGTACAAAAAATTCAAATGGTACCATATGGAAAACCTCAAATACAACATTTTGGTTCTGGTAATAAAGCTGGATTTACATTAGTTCAATTAATTGAAACATCGAATATTGTAGCTCATTTTGTAGAAGAAACTGATGATATGTATCTAGATGTATTTAGTTGTAAAGAATATGATCCAAATATTGTAAAAAATGTAGTAAATTATTATTTTCGTCCTATACAAATGCATTCTAAATTTATTATAAGACAAGCTGGAAGAAATCCTAGTTTTTCAGATAAATATGATTTTGAAAAAAAATTACAATAATTTATGATATATATTGTTTATATAATTCTGTATATTCTTTTTCACTTACTAATATTCTTTTTTTAGTATTATTACATTTATAAGATATATAATATTGTCCTTTATCATCTAAACCTCCAAATTCTGGAGATACACCTAATGGTAATTCATATGTAGTATTATTTATAAATAAAATATAACAATCATCTAAATATTCTAGTGACATTTATATATACTTAACACTATTTATATAAAAATGTTTCATCCATCAAGATTACTTGAAGCACAACAAAGAATTTATTCTGAATTAAAATATATTGATGAAATTGGTTCTGTAAAAATATATTTATGTTTTTATGATGATTTATTAGTTTCAAAAGAAGAATGGAATGGTAAATATCCATGTTCTGAAAATAATGTTTCTTTATTTGAAATTATATCAATAATAAAAGTAGTATTTAAAAAACCTTGTATTATACGTCATAATGTTTTATTAAGTCCTATTCCAGTAGGTTTATCTACAGAACAATCTGAATTAGAAAAATATGTTGAAGTATGTGTAATTAAAAATGTATGCCTACATTCTTAACGAATTTAAAGTACTAGCTAAGTAACTATTTATTTCTATAAACTTTGGAAATATTCTTTTAAAATTCATGAAATTTTAGAAAAGGATATTGTTTGAAAGAATATATCTTTAAATTTGTGTTAAGATCTTTATAATCACACAATTAAATTCTAAATTTTTATTCTTGAAAATTTTGAAAAGATACTTTTTAATAACGTTTAGAAAGAACGATTAAAGTCGGTTTTTTCGCTTTAATAAATTTCTTTTCGGTGATATGCAACCGATACAATATAATGCTCCGCCTACGCATTATACAATAATTACCTAATGTAATTCCTTTTACCATGATTTTCGACAGTTCATTAACTGATTTAATGCTCCAACCATCGCATTAAATAATATTACACATTTAAGAGTTCTTATGCTCTAAGTTTTGTAATCCTTATATATCTTTTAAGAGAAAGATATTTCCGAGAATTATTATTTGTTTCAAATACTTTAGAAAGAAATTTAAATTCATTTCCACGTTTTTTAGTCGTGAATCCGATAAATATTTTTTCTTTGTTATATGAAACAAACTATATAATTCTACTGACCATTATCCTTAGAAAAAAAGAATCCGTTTTTATTCTTTTTTAAGAATCGAACGGAGATCCCAGAAAAGTATTGCATGGCTTGACGCTGCGATCATCCCCAAATCCTTGGGGTATTCATCACGAGGAGGAGCAAGTGAACACTCGTCTGATAAGAAAGGGTCTCTAGCTCTTGCAAAAGCTAGTAACTTTGTTTGGAAATAGTAATCCTTCAGTAAAGAAGGATCACCAACTTCTTTTTGAATCTCCTTCAAATAGGAGAAAATGTCCTTTGCCGTTTCAATAGATTTTTCGGTTAGGAAGTAGTAGTCTATTGGTAACTTGCGTGTTCGCCTAGAGATCTCAATCAGATCGTAGGTGTAAGGGACTTCGGCCATTAGAGACTCGTAATAAATATAGTTATATTAGAAAACATTTTTCCGTTTTTAACATTCAAAAATAGATTTATATAATAAGATAATGATTGTATCTTTTGATGTAGGATTAAGAAATTTAGCATATTGTATATTAGGAAAAGGACCCACAATTAAAGAATGGGGTGTTATTGATATTATGGCAGAATCAATAGGGAATAATATTACATGTTTTAAATGTAAAAAACCAGCTTCATGGAAATGTGAAGATAAATATGCATGTGGAAAACATAAAGGTGAAACATATACAAAATCTTTTTTAACAAAATTAACAATAGAAAAATTAGAAAAAATTAGAAATGAAAAAAAAATTAGTATTGAAAAAAATACAAAAAAAGAATATATTACTAAACTTTATAATTATTTTAATGAACATTCATGGAAACGTTGTGTAAAATCATGTAAACATGGTTCTGTTGTTGATTTAGCACCTTTAATTTCGAATGCTTTACAATCTAGAACATCTTTATGGATAGGTGCTACAGAAATTATTTTTGAACAACAACCAGATAGACGTATGTTAGCAGTACAAGCTATGATGCATATGTGGTTTGTATGTCATGGTTATAAAGTAAAAAGTGTATCAGCTGTACATAAATTAACAAATATTATAACAGTACATGATTCAACAAAAACATATAAAGATAGAAAAAAAACTGGAATAATACATACAGAAAAATTATGTCCATCAGAATGGTTAGATTTTTTTCATAAACATTCTAAAAAAGATGATTTAGCTGATTGTTTTTTACAAGGTGTATGGTATATTAATACCTGAGTATTCTACAAATATAATCATATCTTCTTTTATAAGAATTTAAAATTACTTTTAAATCTTTTCTTCCATTTAAAATTTGATATTCTAATTGGATAATTAAATACCATATTTCATTACGTTCATCATCGAGAACAAATCTTGTTGCTTGATTAACTGGCATTTTTTTTTGAAACGAATATAAAAAATTATTAAAAAAAATCCATTTTTTGCGTTAAAGTTTATAGGAAGAAGAACTTTTATAAATAACAAAATGGAAGTTGTTGGATTAGATTTATTAACAAATCCCGCTATGTCAAGTGATTCTTTGCCAAATATTGAAACATTTGATTTACCAGATTTTTCAAAACCTTCTATTATTCCAGAACCAGAAACGATTGGACAAACTGAAACGTGGTCGGGTGTACAAAATTTAAATGCTGATACATTTATTCCACAAACAAGTTCTACACGTATGTCAGATGAACATGTACAACGAAGAAAATATGAAACATTACGAAAATTTGATAGATTAGCAAAATTAGGTGTACCATTAAGAAAAAGATTTACTATGGATTCACCCTTGGAAGAAATGGAAATGGAATTAGAATTTATTCGTAAAGAAAAAGATATGGATCGTACAGTACAACAATTTTCAGAATGGTTTGTTACTGGTATGGGTGGATTAGAATGGTCATCTAAAAATGTTGGTATGGTAAAAGCATTTGGTTTACAATTAGATGGTTTATCTGAAGCTGCACAAATGAAAGTTGGTGATATGGAAGAAGATTTTGAAGAATTATATGATTTATATGGTGATAAATTACGTATGCATCCATTAGTTCGTATTCCTATACGTACGTGTATGATGGTATATATGGTTCATTTAACGAATCAAATGGTACAAAAATCACCTATACCAAATATTGATACAATCTTAAAAACAAATCCAGATATTGCTCGTCAATTAGCTACTGCAGCTATGCAAACGCAATCACAAGCAAGACAACAACCTAATGTATCAAATAGTGGAGGTTCAAATCCATTAGAAGGATTACAAAATTTTATGAGTTCTATGGTACCACCAGTTCCACAACAAAGACCAACAACAATAAAATCACCAGTAAAAATTTCAAGACCTAATCCACAACCTACATTAAAACCACCATCAATACCACAAGATATTAGTGATTTATTAAGATCTGTACAACCAGAAGAGAAAAAAGTAACTTTATCAACAAAAAGAGGTGGATCTACTGGAAAAAATTCTGTAAGTATTAAACTTTAACTTTTAAAAGTATAATATATAAATGAATATTGATAATTTGACTGTTTATGAATCTCCTTATCCTAAAATAAGAATTGGTAAACATAATGATGGAGGTTATATTATTGCTGATATTCCAAATATAAAATATTCATGTTTATTATCTGGTGGAATATCTGATGATATTTCTTTTGAAGAAGACTTTATTAAAAAATATCAAATAGAATGTTATGCTTTTGATGGAACAATAGATTCTTTACCAAAACAATCTACAGTAAAATTTATTAAAAAAAATATTGGAGTTAAAAATGATACTATTACAACAAATATTCATGAATTTCTTAATTTTAAGGAGAATATTTTTATAAAGATGGATATTGAAGGAGCTGAACTTCCATGGCTAAAAAGTTTAAGTGAAAATCAAATGAATAACATCGATCAAATTTGTATAGAATTTCATCAACCATTTATGGATCGTTCTTTTAATATTTTTAATAAATTTAATAATCATGTTTTAATACATTTTCATGGAAATAATTGTTGTGGTACAACATTTTTAAATGGAGTTCAAATTCCAAATGTATTTGAATGCACATATATTCATAAAAAATATATAAAAAAATTTATTAAAAATAGTGATCCTATTCCATCTTCTTTAGATATGCCTAATGTTCACAATAAACCAGAAATAATGTTAAATTTTCCACCATTCGTAAAAAAAGTAGTACCTAGTATGTCATTAAGAAAACCTAAACAAATAATAAATGGGTGGTGGTCTATTCGGAACTCCTCTATATTTAAATACTAAATGTTTAGTATTTTCAGCATTTGTTTTAATTGTATATTGGTTACCTCATCCTAAAGAATGGACTCATCGTGCAGTAACAGCTTTTTTACTAGCATGTTCAGCTTATGTTTTAATGGCTTGGTATGATGTAATATATGATTGTAATGATAGATTAAAACCTACATTATTAGGATGGATGTGGAAATGGGCAAAACCATCCGAATATGAAAAAGAATATAATAAACTTCCTATTAAATATAAAAAAATTATTCGAACAGTAGATATTGGAATTTTATTTATAGTTGTTTTAGCTATTGTATATCCCTATTTACACACAAAGAAATACTAATAATTAGTCCATTAGCTCAGTAGTTAGAGCATCCATCTTATTAATGGAAGGTCACGGGTGCAATCCCCGTATGGACTATTTTTTTTCCAGTATAATGTAAGAAAAAAATGTTTTTTTATTCAAGAATTTCAAGTGAAAACAAAACAAAATATGGATATATAAAATATCCTTTAATTATTACAAAAATATATGTAGAAGAGAAAATTGTATATTATTTATATTTGAATGAACTATGGGAATCTGGTGAATTTATTAAAATTCCTATTGCATATGAAGAAAATTCTAAAAAAACAATATTATTTAAATTAGATAAACCTTTATTAAAGTTTCCTTGTATAGAAGAACAAGAAGAATTTGAAAATCAATTAGAAATATCATTTGAAAATTTTTTATTACAAGAATAAACTATTATGGTTTTTGACTTTGTATATATAAAGCAACTAATAATGTCATAGATGCATCTGTAGAAGGATCATGTTCTTTTTCTAAAGGTAAAGAATCAGCTAATTTTCTTGTTTCTTTATCTAAATATTTTTTAATACAATCAAATGTTCCAGCTAATTTTGCTGTATTACATAAACGTTTACTTTCTTGATTCCATTCAGCTATATCAATAATTTCTAAAGGTTCTTTATAAGGAATATTATGTAAAATACAAATATTTTTTAATGCTTCAATATCACTTAATCCTTTTACAATAATTAAAGAATTTGAATATATTTCTAAAAATTTAGAATACCATGAATATGATTTATGATGTTTTTTTATATTGGAATCATTTTTATATATTTGAATACCTTCATCATAAGCTTTTTTTCCATCTTCATCTAATCTTGAATAAAATGCATCTCCCCATGCTTTTCCTAATTTTGTTTCTATAACATTCAATTTTTCTGCTGTTTCTTTTGTTACAGTTGAAAATTTAGATATAGGTAATACAGTTTCACGTTTTTGTTTATCTAATGTAACAAAAAATGGTTTTGTTAAAGACCATTTTTCTTTCTCTTTTTTTAATAGAAATCCACCAATTTCTCTTGGTATAAAAAAGAAATCTGTATTTGGTTGTAAAAATAATTTGTCGTCACCTTCTTTATTAAGAACATGCCAAAATTCACAATCAAATACTAAAACTTGTTTATAATTCATAGCTAATTCATCTAATAATCGTAATTGAAACTTCATTTATTCTTTTAACTAGATGCTTTTAAAAGTTCTAATAAAATAGTTTTGGAATCACGTTTTCCATATGGTATACCTTTTTTATTTAAAAGTTCACGTAATTGTGGCATAGTTTTGGTTTGATAATCATCAATATCTTGTGGAATTTCAACTTTTTGTTCTGTTTCAGTCTCTACAATTTCTACAATTTCAACAGATAATCTATCATCTTCAGATTCATCTTCTGATTCTTCTACAGTTTCTTCAACAGTTTCTTCTTTTTTCTTTGGTTCTTCTTCTTCTTTTTCATGAACTTGATGTTGAAGAAATTGAGAAGAAACAAAAGTAGATAATGTTGACATAGATCTTAAAAGTTTATTTTGTTGCCAATATAAATATCCTACCATTCCAGCTAAAACAAGTACCATAGTAGCTAAAACAAGAACACTAATATTTAAAAAATCAGACATTTTTTTT
>Ga0181349_1000829_pt1 | contig 13145 bp, 12 predicted proteins | sample Su13VDMM110SD_FD_130106 | JGI IMG/M metagenome (GOLD analysis project Ga0181349, IMG submission 130106) | Freshwater viral communities from Lake Michigan, USA - Su13.VD.MM110.S.D | ecosystem: Environmental > Aquatic > Freshwater > Lake | place: USA: Michigan | collected 2013-07-16 | reverse complement strand
GCACTAAGTGCTTGCTCTTCATTTATTAATTTAGAATTGTAGGTTAATTTATTTTCTACTAAGAATTTTTTTAAATTAAAATTTTCCATTTGCTTATAGTTCTATTATTCTAAATAATTTTGTGTTGACTCTTTTTAGTTCTGCACCCTTTGTTAATAGTATGCAGTTTTGATAGTCATTCCAATTCACTTTGAAGTTTACATCCAATGTCCCTCCATTTAAAGATTCAATTAGACGATTTAGAGAATTGATTGTGTATAGGGTGTTTGATTCTTTTTTTCTATGGACTAAAATAGTATTTTGTAGAAAGTTAGAAATATTTCCAAATTCTACGTTATAGGTACAGATATATTCATCTTGACTCTTTGAATAAAGAACAAAAATCTTATTATAAATGATCTTATATTTGGTCTGTATTGTACTTAGAATCTCTTCCAGTTGTTGTTCTGATGAGAAAGTACAAAATAGTTTGTTGCTCATGTCGGCGTAATTGTAATTATGTTCGATATCGTAATCAAACATTGTTGGCGCTACATCTATTTGTATCATTTATAAATAGGTTTTTGTTTTACAAAACTAGGTTATTACTGTATTTGAACTTGATAGGATACTTTCCTCCTTGGTTCATTATTTTTTCTAATGATTCTAATGTTTCTTTTCCATCTGATTTATCAAAATCGAATACAAAGGCATCGTATGTATAAAGTGCTAATTTACTTTTCTTATCTTGAAGAAACATAAGCACATCTTTTAATATAACGATATTTCTTGACGTTTCCAAGCTCTGCATCATATAGTTCATTAATTTTTGTGGATGCATCTCTGGGAGCTCTTGTGTAAATCTTTTTCCTGAGATTGGATCTTCTACGTATCCTTTCTCTTGGTAGTGTTGCCACAGCCTGTTTATATAATTCTGTATTCTTTCAAAAATAGGTAAGAAAGCAAACTCTGGTGGAATCTTTCCATAAATGGCATGGAAGTTGATTTGCTTTGCTTTTGCATACTCATCCTCAGCTATTTCATCCTTTCCAAAATACAATCTTGCCAATTGAACGTGAGCCGACTCATCTGTTAATTCATATGCAATTTGTTCGCATAACAATCTTAAATGATATCCATCAAAATCCATTTCAACAAATACATCGTTCTGGGGTATGATTGTTTTTCTAAATTCTGGAGCTTTGGGAATTGCTGCAAAATTTATGGAATTAAAAGCATTTGTCGGGCGAGATGTATTATTATACAAATTATACGATGTATATACAATATTATTGTCAATGTTATACGCTTCATTGTTTGGTTTAAAAAGTTCTAAAAATTGTTTATAAATTATCTTTAATCCAGCTCTTTCAATCATGAAAAAAACTGAAGTAGCTGTTTTATTGTAAAAATCAAATCCATTTGGTATTGCATATTGCAGTATGCGATTTATAGCTTTGTAGTTTTCCTCACATCTTTCAAATAGTTTTGATATAGGAATTATAGCATTTATTTCTTTAAAATTATGAAAACGATTGTAATACCAATTACTAGTTGAATTTGATCTTGCAAGTTCAAGCCTATTGTAATGAGTCATTGAATATAGTAGAGAAAGATCTATTACAGAGGGTAGTATAAAGTGATACATCAACTGTTTCTTATCAAACGTATAAAGTGTTGTGTATTGCTTTAAAATGTCATAGACACAATCTTTTGTTAGATTTAATCCTTCATCATGACTTATTGGAATAATATATCCTTCCGGATGATCTAAAGGTCTTAAATAAACTGCTACGGTAGATGTAAGAAGTGGGTGATAATTATCATTTGAAGAAATGACCTCTACATATCCCCCTTTCCTACCTAGATTTTTTAGCAATTGTATTTGCTCTTGTGTTTCTATAATATAGAACATATCTTATAACCTTTTTTATAATATACAAAAAAAGGCTTGCGTGTGCAAGCCTTGTTGTCTTTTTATTTCTTAGTATCGAAATTGGCCTTTCGAAAGTTTTCTATTTGTGTTTGTTGATCTTGTTCTATAAAAGTTTGTGATGTCTTTTCTTGCTGTTGTACTACTACTGGCTCTTCTACTAAGTATTTATAATCTGTAATAAAAGTTGAAATTCCAGGCATGGTTTTTTCCAATGCTTGAATTGTTTTTCTATTTTTAGATTCTGCTCCTTCAAATGGATATTTTCCAAACATCTTATCTTCAGCTGGTCCTTTTATTATCCAATCTATCTCTGCAAATCCTCTATTGGTAACTTCTTTCTTTGTTTGCAAATAAGTTGTATTACAATCCGCTTCAACTATTTTGTTGTTATTCTTATCTTGAACAAAACACCTTTTTGCTTTTCCACTTGCTCTTTCTGAGTTGGTTATTTTCTTTTTGAAGAATCCTCCTAGAGCTGCTCCTAGAACTCCTGCTAGTATTCCTATTGGAAAGGGAATTCCTTCATCAAGTCCTAATTGGTGATCTTTTACTTTTTCTAATTCTGTACCTGTCTCCAGTGGAGATTTTCCAGCAAAGTACTTACCATCGAAGGTTTTTACATAAAACCCTTTATAGTAATCTTGTGTTTCTGTTACAACAAATTCATTCTCTCCTGCTGATTTTGGTTTGCTGTATTTTGATTTTGGATAGTATACTCCTTTTGGGGAAGGTGGATCTGGTGGTGGGGGTGGAGACGGTGGTGGGGGTGGTGGTGCTACTGGTAGTGGAGGTTCTACTGCTGGTGGTGGGGGTGCTTGTACATACTTATTCGAATAGTCTGCATTCCAAATTCCAAAATTTTCAGCACTAAATATTTCACTTTTTTGACCATCAGCAATAGGTACACTATACCCAAACTCAGTTTCTTTAATTAAAGCACCATCGGCAAAAAGCTTTACAGTATATCCGCCAGTACCAGTTATATATGTAGTTGTAAATTTATTTACTTTGATTTCGGCCATCTTATCTATATATTAAATTTGATATTCCCAGTGCCATGCTTCCCAAGACTCTGGATGTCTTGGATTGTAGGGTAGTCTCTTAAATCCAAATGTTGCAGCGTTCTCTATCAGCCACTTATATTGTGGAGTTGATGGTGTTAGTTTTGCGCCACCACCATAAGCAAAATCTATTGCTAATCCAAATCCGTGATTTGATGTTCCTGGAGTGGCTGCTAACCCTCCGTATTGTTTTTTTACTCGTACTTGATCTTCGTAGGTTCTATAGCATGAGTTTACTTTAAAAGTAACTTTAGCTTTATCAGCTGCTACAAGTAACTTATCAACTGCAAGAGCGGCATCCACATACATACGAAGACGTCCTCCATCACTTTGATTACTGCCTAGGTATTTTTTCCAATTTGCTAGAGCACGCATCTTATCGTCTGGTACTTGTCCGTTTTTATAAGTCACTCCTTTTATTGTTCTACTTGTTCCTCCTTTTGTTTTACTAGCATCTACAGGTTTTTTAGGTGTATCATCTTTTCTATCTTCTGTTACTTTTTTATTTAATACCTCTCTTTTCGTTACTCCTGGTGGTTGTCCTGCTGCTTGTGTTTCTAAATCAGAAGGTTTGTCGATTGAATAAAATTGAGTTGTAACGGAGGTTTCCCATTGATTCTTAGAATCTATTGAATGTTCAAGACCTGTAATAATGTACCCAAACCTATCTTGATATTTGCTTGGAAGTACTCCTGCTCCTACTTTAAATGCTTGTCCTATTATAAATCCACCAATTCCATCTGTCTTAAATGAAAGTTCTACAGGAACAAGTCCTGGTAGCGCTGCTTTGTTTTGTATCCTGTATTTTGTTACTACATTGGCTACTGTCCATTCGGCATGCATGGTTTTGATAGCTTCCATATCCTTTTTTAGGTACCCATCAGTAGAGTTAAATTTACCAAATACTTCAACAACATCTGTTAACCAGGTTGCCGTTCTTTCTTCCCGCTCTTTTGTTGCATTTGCTAATTCTTGGACTGCCTCTTTTGATATTGTAGTTTTTACTACTTTAAGTCTATCAATTGTTCCAGCATTCCATTTTAGTATGTTTTCTATATACTCATTTGTACCTGCTGCACTTCCCTGTGCTGCTATTGATATTTGCGATCCTATCTCGTTTGATATTTTACTACTAATTCCTACATTAGTAAATACACTCTCAATCCCTGCAAGCATAAATACTGGGTGGTCTTGCGAACTTTCTGGCGTGTTGTTCCTATCAACTATGTACCACGTTCCGCCTTCATCTTCTTCTTCGTATGCTAGTCCTAAATCATTTATTCCTCCTAGAGCCGTATTAATTCCTTCTAAAATAGTCTCAGTAATATCGTGCATACTTTTATCAAGTTTTCCATCCTTGTCTAAAGCTTCGTCTAGTACTGTTTTTAAGTAGGGAAGAGATATAAAAATGTTTAATACATCATCTGTATCTCCTACAGGAGCAAATCCTGTTTGTGGTGAAGTTACTTCAATAACTTCTCCCGTAGCTAGTTCTCCTTTCTTTACTAAAACACAAAGAGTTGGATCAATTGAAAAGTGTTCTGGGCTTGTTAAAAATTTGCTTGACTTTGTGAGGTCTGTATTGAACCTAGTTACTGTTCTATCTGGTGTACCTTTTGTCTTAGTTGTGTCTACTGGACATATTAGTGTATTAAAAATGTCTAGGTAAAGTCGTAGTGATATCCAGTGCATTGGGGTATCATCATCCCCCCAAAATCCATGTAACTGTACGTCTTGGTAGTACCCTAAGTGGTCCAGTAATAATCCATCACCAATAGGAGCTATTACTTCTCTAATTGTAGTAGTGTTAAAGCTGGGTTTGATTAATTCTGATACTTTGCTTATAAAGTAGTGGTAAATACTCTTGCGCTGCTCTTTTCCCTCATCAGTTTTTGCATCTTCTAACTTAGCTCCTCTTTGTGCTGGATCAAACCGTGTTTGTACAGATTCTAGTATCTCTCCTGTAGATATTATAGAAACGCTACAATCATATCCTCCATCAGGTGTATAGTTCCACGAAAAGTTTTTAATATAACCAATCATTCCCTCATAATTATTACAAGTAGAGGTTCTTATTGCAGCAATGTCCTTGGTTAGTTGTGACATTGTAACTCCTTGTTGATAATATCGATTACCTATTGTTTCTATATCTTTAAAAAAAACTCCACTATTGTCTATATACATTGAGTGCCCCCACTCTAAAAGAACTGTATATCCTGGTCGAAGATATATTGTTTCCATTATTTCAAAATCTTCTAACGTCCAGCATATAAATTTTACTTCTGCTTCTCTTAAGGTTCCGTAAGTGTTTTTTGATTTAACTGTCATGGAAGTAATTCCTGGCATTGGTCTTATGCCTGTACTATCTTTCCTGTTGTTGTATGCTGCATTTTCATTATATTGACCTGAGGTATCTATTCCTTGTCTTAGTCCTCTATCCGGCCTAAGAACTCCTCCCATAAGTATATTATATCCTGCTAATTGATTGCTTCCAAGTATTGTGGCTGGGTCTGTTCCTGCTCTTAGGCTTGCAATCTCTGCTTCAGATAGTGTGTTTACTGATGATTGTAATTTTATCCAAGCTGTCTTAGAATTTAGGTAAAGTAAATCGTCCCTTGTTCTTCCTATCCTTTTTTCTATAACCTTTTTTCTAGCTGCAATTTGAGCAGCAACTAAAGGGGTAACTGGTGAACCTATTCCTCCTGCCATTATCTTGTGCTATTTATGTCCCTGTATAGTTGTATTATGTTTTCTTTATTTGCTGGTATTCTTAGCTGAATTCCTGGCTCTACAATTAGCGATGCTCTTTCTGAATTATTTGCCATTGCAATAATCCACCATAAAGAATAATCACTATAAAATTGTTGTGCTAAAGTATCGTACCTATCACCTGCTGTAGAAATTACATAGTAGTCTTGATTAGATAAGGGGATATTTGGGTATATAGAATTATATATATACTCTATTCCGTCTGATGTTATACTACGTTCTGTGTTTTTATATCTGTTTGCCATTCTATGTTAGCGTGTATTATTTTTAAAAAAACTTGACTCCTGCATGTGAGTTTGTAAAATAATGTTTCAAGCCTGTTTGAGGTGCAAAGTCGTGAATTGGTTTAAATGCAATACTACAATCCATTACCATTGGCAAAACTTGTACATCTGTCTCAACATTTTCTGGCTGTCCCATTGCTATCTCCCAAGGTGCTTCATTTACTAAGGTGTACTTTACTGAGGTTATTATTCCTGGTATTTCGTCAAGATACGACCCTATTGTTACTCTAGCAAGCGTTCCTCTCATTAGTCCTGATGTTCCGTATGTTGGTGCAGTTGCAGATGCTAAATACACCATTTTTCTATATAGTGGTCTCATCTCTGTTCTTGTTGCTGCTGCTATTGTAAAAGATATAGAAACATCTCTATCAAACCCACCATAGGTATAGAAGTTTTCTGCCCTACCAGTATATTTACGTGCTTGCCAATCTGCACTAAAACTATCATCCATACTTTTTATATGTGCTCTAAAGTATAAAAAGCTTGATCCTTCTGGTGTTATTATCTCAAAAAAGAACTTAGCCATGTCTCTTGCTGCTAGTGCTGCATCTTGCCTACCCCCTACATCAAGCATATTTACCTGATCATGCTCTAGTTTTGTTGCAGGTGTGAAATAATCGACACCTGCTTTTGAGGTTAGTCCCTGATCTCCTAATCCTACTCTACGTTCCTTAACCACATCTATACCTGAACCTGAAATTATTTTTCTAGCTTGTTGGTCTTGTGAGTACGTACTCCCTGATTGGTAGATCCTATCTACCCCAGAGTTAGGTTGTGATTGGTGATTGTCAATGGATGCTGAGCTTATCTCTGCTATGGATGTAAAGTCGTGTTCTATTTCGTATAAAGGAAATGGTCCTCTAGTTGATATTGAATTTCCACCTAGTACGCTTGCTATATTTTCCTCAGTAGTAAATCCTGTATAGCTACTAGATTTTGTATTATTGTAGGGAGTTTTTATTCCTGAGTTTCCATTATCTCCTAAAGAAGAGGTAGGGAAGTTTTGATTTGAAATACTCTCTATTAATGTATCTGCTCCTGGTGTAGCAGTTGTCTCTACTCTTGAACCTTGTTGAAAAGGTGTATTAAATCCTGGAAGTGTTGTAGCTTCTCCTGTATCTGCATTTGTAGCTTGTACTGGTCTAATCTCTGCCTTACTTACTGGAATTACCTTTCCTCTTGATGCTAAAGTACTATTGTAAAACTCTTTACTTGCCCATTCCGGTATAGGGGTATTCTGGACTTCGTTATTATCTGTATTTACTTTTGCATTATAGTCATATAAGCTAGGGGTAGGATTAAACTTTCCAGTAATTTTAGAAGTTTCTCCAAAATTTTCGTACTCTTTATTTATTGTATTTGGTACTGTCTCTCCATTTAGCGCATACTGTGCTCCCTCAACTCCTCCTGCTCCAAAGAATGAAGCAAAAGCACTATGGGTTTTTCCATCTGATAGGTATGTGTCGGTTCTAAAGCCTTTTAAAAAGTGGGTACCTGTTCCATTTACAGGAACTTGTATTAAGGTTGATCCTGCAATCTTAACTGTAGTAAGTAGGGTACTTCCAACTTGTTGAAGAACTGCTCCAACTAGAGACTTTCCCTTTTTTTGTGCTTTTTTAATTCTTTGTCCTACTCCAATTTGCTGTAAAAGAGCTTCATGAAGTAAGTACTTTATACCTGGTTTTCCAACTAGCATTTGGGCAATACGGGAAACATCGTCAATGCGATGTGAAATTTCTGCTCCTATTTGACTTCCTGGTGCTTGTCCTATATTCTTAGTTATAAGAGGTTTGTCACTCCCAAGAGGCATTGAGCTATACTTCAGACTTTTAAGATCCGTTTGAAGATTTATTAATCCGTTTGCCATTTAGTCTTTTATTATCCTGGTAGATTATCTAGATAAGGAAGTTGTTGTCCTGTAGGAGAAATAACTGGCTTAATACCATCTAAGTCTAATTCAGAAGGGCTTTGATCAATATCTGGTTGATCATTAATGGATGATTGATAATGTAATCTTGACTTTGGATCAGCACTCGGTATGATTCCTGGTGTTGCTCCGCTTAATCCTAAGTTAGATGTTGGTAATAGATCTAATAGTCCCATGTTAATTGTATTTTAATTTATTATAAATAGTTTGTTTATGCCGATTTGTAACTTCCTAAAATTTGTGCTTTACCTACTTTGTTTGAATCCATATATACTGTACCTTCCTTTGCAAGTATTTTATTTAATATAGAACCCATCTCTGCTCGCAATGCTGCTAGTTCTGATACTACTGGTCCCATGTCTGCAGCGGCACTTGAAATACTTTGTCCACTAGTTGCCTCCTTATTGCCAACAAGATCTGTTCCTACTTTCATACTGCCGTCTTTTGCAGTATATATAGAATCATCTTGATTTAACTTAACAGTGTCTGTTCCTGTAAATAGTGTTGGCCTTCCATCAGCTCCAATCTCCCCATCACTCATAGACTTCAGCGCTGCGTATCCTGCTAATGCTGCTCCTACTACTACAACTGTACCGATTCCTAGAGTTAATGCAGACACTCCCATTAACGCTGCGGCTGCAATTGCCATCTCAACTATTAACCTTCCAGCTCCTAATACTGTGTTTTTTATAATACCTGCTCCTTGAGCTAATATTGAGTACAAAGTAGTTTGTTGAATTGCTGCTCCAATTGCTGCCAAAGTATTCCCACCTGTCATTAAAGTAAGTTTATACATTTCGGCTGCATTTTGGAAGCCTAAATTTGCCAATATGGTAAGTCCTAATCCTAGTTCTGATGTTTTTGCTGCTGCTATGAATGCTTGTGCTGCTCCAATTGCTGTCGTTGCTGCAAGTATTCCTGTATTTACTAATTGGATTCCTTTGAAGATTCCAAATACTGTCATTAATGGTCCTACAATTCCACTAACTGCTGATGACATTTTTGCTATTACGAAGGCGATTGGTTGTACAATGTTTGCTATCATCTCTGCTATCGGTGCAAGTGCTTCTAAAATTGGTGCAAATGATTGAGCTAGTTTATCTAACGATACTTTAATTCTATCTTGAATACTTGCTTGCTCTAGTTGCTCGAGTGTCATATCTCCTGCAGCTTCTATAGCTTCTTTACTAGCACCTGCTCTCATTAACTCTAACTGTGCAGATTTAGCTAATTCCTCCCTAGACATTCCTAATGCTTTTGCCAATGATTCCTGTTGCAAGCGATTCATTTTACCAAACTCAGCAGCGGAAGCTCCGTTCTTTGCTAATTCTTTTGATAATCCTGCAAGGTCATTGCTTAGTGCAAATTCTCTAGCTTTTTCTAAATTAAGGTCCTTTCCTGTAAGTAGTTCAGCTTCTAATTCATTTGAAATAGATGATTGGAAATCTGTTAAAGAACTTGCTATTTCATCTACTCTTTGTAAGTTTAATCCTAAAGACATTGCTGCTGTTGCCGCTGCAGTTATCTTTTCAGGATCTCCTCCTAAAGATAGTGAAATACTGTCTGAGGTGTTTAGTACTTCTTGTAGTACTGCTCCGTGTGCTAATACTGACTTATTGGTTGCGTTATAGTTGTTTGTAGCTTTTATTATCCCTTTTTGGTATGCCTCTATCCCTACTCCTGCAACTTTACTTCTTATTCCTAAGTTTGCTGCTTGCTTATCGCTTAATCCTAGTAAATTCTTTGCTTGTGCTAATCTACCTAAATCCTCAGCAGAAAAAATAGCTCCTGCTGATAGGCTCATTTCTTTTGTAAGTTCTGTCATTACTTTCAGAACATCTACTGAAGAGGCAAAGCTACTATTCATTCCTGCTGTACTTACAGCATTTTGCCCTGTAAGCCTTGTATACTCAACTCCTGCTGCATTTACGTCTAAAAAAGCACTATAGATTTTACCCATTATAAATAACGGGTCCATCATTCCTTTTGCTAGAACTGCTACTGTTTGTCCTATTGCCTTACCTGCGTACGCAAATCTACGACCAAAGCCAAGAGCTTTATCTCCATTTAGCTCAATTTCTTTGCGCATATCTTCTCGCAACTTGGAGTTAATCTCTTCAATTTCGTCTTGAACATGTGACATTCCAAATTTAGAAGCAATACTCGCGGCTGCTGATAGGGCTGCTCCTGTCAGTCCAAAAGTTTTTGAAGTTTCTTTCTCTAGATTATATCTCTTTTCTGCAGCTACTTGAATAGCTTGGTACGAGTCTTTCTGCTGTTGAAAGGCAGTCAATATATTTAACTCATCTTGTAATTTCTCCTTTAATTTTTTAGTTGCACTAATCTGTGCTTGGTTAGTTAGCTGATTAATTCGAAGTATTTTTTTTTCATTATCCAGTATCTTGGCCTGTACGCTAAGATTTCCTGCTACATTTTGTGCTTCAATTTGAAAGTTTTTTAATTTAGTAGATGCCTCTCTAGCTAAATCTTTTAATCTTTTTTCACTAATTGCGCTAAGCTCTCTTTCTTCGTCTACTAGCTGTTGACCTATTGATACTAGTCCTGACATTGCTTTCTTTGCTCGTACTATCGGACCTTCTTGTTTTTTTAGCTCATCTACAATAGCTTTTGCTAAATCTAAACTATCATTTAAGCTTGCATTGAACTGATTTGTACTAGCTGTTAAGCCATTGACATACCCTTCCATAGCCTTTAGCTCCTGAGCTATTTTGCTGGTGTTGCCGTTAGCCTTGTTTATAGCATCAGCAAATACATCGGCATTTTTTCCAATTCCAAGTAATCTCTTCTCAAGATCTTTAAAATCTTTTAACTGTTGTGGAGTAAGGCTTTTTGCATTTACTGGTATTGCCATGATTGTTTATTATCAATTTATTATAAATAGTTAAAGCTTCTATTATCTAGAAGCTTTTGTACTATAGTCTGGTGCTTTTATTTTTCCATCTTGTAAAATGGATTGCTGTCCTGATTGGGCTTGCTTCTCCTTATTTTCTTTTGTATACCAATCAAGCATAGTTCTAAAAGTGAACTTTCTTAACCAAATTGGAAAATTATATACTGTATCAAAACAATACCCACCTTTTCCATGAAATACTATTTCGTGGATTTCTTTAAAGAGTTTGGCCCTATACTCCTGCGTCAGGCCAAAGAAATGTAACCCCAATAGGAACATCTACCCCTCCTTCTGGTCCATCTTCTGGGAAGAATCTTAAGTCAATGTCTGGTTGTGTGTTTCTAATGTGCTCTCTGAATGCTCTTGAATCTCTTGCAAGTAGGAAATTGTCAACAAAATCTCTAATATTTTTTGTCTCAGAATTTCCTTCTACTGATGTTATTATTGTTTTTAGCCTAGTTGAGAGTTCTGCTGAGGAGTCTTTGTTGAACTTTTTTAATCCTTTCACTTCCTGGTCGATTGCAATTTCGTCAGCATGAGTAGCCAGTTTGTAGGTCACTGTTGTACCTGTACTAGGCATTGTAAATGTAAATTGATTCTTTCCTTTCTCTAAGGCAGTGTAGTCAATGTCTTTAGATTTTAGTTCAGATAAATCAACTGTATGCTTAGTTCCTTTATAATCAAACTCGTAATCTTTTCCATATCCTAAAACACGAGAAGCAATTAAAATTGCATTTTTATCTCCTACTAAAAGATCTCCGTAATTAATTGGAGTTACAATAAGAGATTGTAATAGCTTATCAATAACTACTCCTTGTTGAATATAGTTTTGATTAGTTAGGATATCCTCCTCACGAGCTGTCATATATTTCATCTCAATTTTACCTTCTGCTAGTGCAGAATCCTTTGGATAAAGTAATCCTTTTGATGGTAATTCTACCATTTCGGTAGGAAATTTTTGCTTTTGTTCCATAAATTTTATTTGTTAATAACTTATTCTATATATAAATATACGAATATTAATTTTTTAAAACAACAAAGCCTGCTCTCCTTTGTAGATTTTCCATCCTCTTTCTGCGATACCCTCTTTGTGCTTTAATCTACACTGTAGTGTTGAATATGCTATTCCTGTAAGTTTTGAAAGTTCTGGGTAGCTTCCTGCTGTGTGTTTTTGTCCTGATTCAAAAATGACTGTGTAAGGTCCTTTAGCTGCTTTTGCCTGTAGGCCTGTTCTTCCTGTTTGATCTTCTTTTCTTGCTTGAGCTAGTTTTTGTCTTCCTTCTTCACTTATATCAGACTTCATTCCTTTAAATACTCTTGAAGAATTGTTTGTATTTCCTTTTTGAGCAATTCCTATATTTTTCCTATGTTCTTCTGTCTTTTTTCTCTTCCATAGGTCCTGTAAAATTCTTCTAGCGTCTCCATACTGCTCTTCTGTTAGTTGCCTTTTTCCATCATAAGAAATTCTATGAAAAGCCCATAGCATTTTTCTACCGTACACACTGTGATGTTTCCAATACTCTGCTAATATCTTATGAACTGTATAATGTTCTTCAGGTGTTAGTAGTATTGTTATTGACTTTTTATTAAAACTTTTAGGAATAATATGATGTGCTTCGTAATAAGTCCCTTGACCTTTTTCTCTACCTTCTTGTAATACTTGTCTAATAATTTTAAAATACTGTTTCATAAAAAATGCCTATTTACTTTATTATAAATAGGCATAAATTTTATAAACCAGTAATTTAGGGTACAGTATTTAGTAGTTAAGCACTGCGTAGTCCATTGCAATTGAAATTCCTATCTCTACTACTCCGTCAGCAGAAGTCCAGTCAAATTGTCCAAAATCTCCTTTTGTTAAAAAAGCTCCTTTAATAATCCACTCTCCTACGATATCCCCTACAGGACCTAGAATGTTTAGAGTTAAATCTTTTTTATAGAAATCTGAATAACCTGCTCTACCTGTTACTGATTCGTATCCTAAACGAGCCCATTCCATTACGGCTTGTGCTCCAGAAGGAGTGATTGGTGAATATAAAGTCATATCCATATTTTCCCAGTTTCTTTTTCCTCTTATTTTTCTGTAAGAGTTGATGTGATCAAGTTTGATCTCTGAATCTGTGAAGTTAGGAGCTTTCACGTTTTTAATCATGAAGGCTGGGATGTTATCTATATACATTACAAACCTGTGTTGAACCATTGGTTCGAAGGCTCTGAACATTATTTCGTTTGGATCTAATACTGCCATTTTATTTTATTTATTTTATTATAAATATCT
>Ga0181349_1000827_pt1 | contig 13151 bp, 18 predicted proteins | sample Su13VDMM110SD_FD_130106 | JGI IMG/M metagenome (GOLD analysis project Ga0181349, IMG submission 130106) | Freshwater viral communities from Lake Michigan, USA - Su13.VD.MM110.S.D | ecosystem: Environmental > Aquatic > Freshwater > Lake | place: USA: Michigan | collected 2013-07-16 | reverse complement strand
ATTGACATCTACAGCGGTTTTGTAAACATTAATTTTTTTCCTAACTTTATCGTGTCCTTCGGAAGGTGTTTCTTCAGCCATAATATTAAATTATTTATTAAGTTTATATCCGCCTGAACCTTCGTCTGATATGTCTTTTTTAAGTAAGTCTTGGATTAATGCGTCATCAATATCTGACATTGAGAAATTTTCTTCATTATTTTTTTGTTGTGACTTTTCCCAAACAGTCGACTGTAGTTTTGATAATGTTAATTTTTTCTCAACAGTATCATTAATTATTTTTTGTTGTTCTTTAATAATTGGTCCAATGATTGCCATGTCTGAAGAATCCTTCATTAATGCCAACATTTTGTTTTGAATTCTTAATGCGGTTGCTCTTTGTTCAACAAGCTCATTATATATTTCCTGCATTAATGATAATACAGATTCTTTATTTAATGATATTTCTTTTTTCTTCGGTCTAGACATACTTATAAATATTTAACAACGAATTTTATCTGTTATCAATACTTTTAACAAAATCAAAATATAGTTTTTTGTATTTTTTCATACTTAATCTAATTTCTTTTGTTGAAAGGTTTGTCATTTCACGAATTGACATTAAAACTAAATTTTTGTTAAATTTTTTGTTATCATTACCAACAAATATTGAATCATAATTTTCAAATAATTCTAACAAAGCATAACCTAATTTAACTTCATTTTCGTTTAATGGTGATACGTCAATAAACGTTTTTAGTTGAGCGATATAATCTATTATTATTTTATCAGTTTCAATGATGTCATCTTCAATGTAATACACCAAATCAGGTCTTTCTTCTAAACTAGATGAAATATCTTCATAAGATACTTTTCTATTGGTATCCTTTTGGTCTTTTATAATTTGACCCATCAAATAATTTTTACAAATCGTACCAAAATAAGAATATGCTTTTTTGTTCTTATCTGGTTTGAACTTGTCTGATTTTGTAATTAAAAAAGAATGGGTGTCATTTAATATTTCATCAAATGACATGTCCTTTCTATATAATTTGTATCTTCTAATTATAGAAGAAACCATTTTTTCTATTGGTTTTTTAAGAAACTCATTATAAATTTCGTTTCTTTCTTTCATAGTTTCAGCTTCCAAAAACATAACAACCGCAGTCTCTTCTCTTACGTCAAAATAATTATTTGACTTAATTTTTTTACTGCGTTTCGCATCTGCGGATTCAGTGTTCCCGCTTGGAATTGTTTCGGAAACTATCATTAATTAGTGGTTTCTTCGTATTTTATGTCACGGTCATTTGTAAAAAAATATTCTTTTTTTGCTGTGTCAATCCAAAACTTAACCTCGTTGTCGGTTAAAACATTTTTTCCGTTTTTATATCCCCAAAAAATTGATGATTCTCTCATGTTTACATGTTTGTATCCCAATCTTGGAATAGTCATTATTCTTGCTGAGTTATATGTCAATCTTAATAAAAATTCATAAACAAATGTTAGTTTCATTGATTTTTTAAAACCACCAAAATTATCTAAAATTGATTTTTTAACAACCATCCCACTTGTTTGGAAATTTTGATATTGATTTAACAATTCATTAGTTAGAATACCAATTTCAGTGTTGAATGAAGCAGCAAATGTTGCTTCATTTGTATATCCCGCGAATACATCTGTTTCATCAACATCAACAACGATTGGTAAAAATCCATCACACTCAGGGTGGTATTTAATATAATCATTTACATTTTTAAACCATATAAACGAATATTCATCATCGTGTTCAAAGAAACTAACCCATGTTGATGATGCGTTTTTGACACCAAGATTAACTTGTGATGCGTAATCAGTATGTTCTGATGTGTTTAATACTTTAACAACATTTAAATCACCAAAATCAAATGAATTTAATTTAGTGCATAATGATTCTTCATCCGAATGAACAATAATAAGTTCATTAATTGAAACTTGTTGTTTTTTTATTGAGTCAATCGCCTTTTCAAAAAGAATGTCAAAATCTTTTCCAAATGATGATGCGATTGGTAATATAACTGAAATATCTACTTTATTTTCCATAATTAATTTGTTTTTAATTTTTCTAATTGAGAATTAAAATTACTTAATCTCGTGTTTATATATGATGAAAAACGTTCTAAAACTTTTGATTTGAAATCATCAGTATTTGTAAATTTTTCAGCTGTTTCATAACCTGATTCGTAAAGTTTTTCTGAAATGTTATCCTCGAGCCAGTTTTGTGTAAATTCCGCTAATATATCAACCATGTTTATTGTATCATTTGTCCAAATACCATTGTGTTCATTCATCCAATCAGGTTTTAAATTAGGTATTTTTCCAATCACAGGTGTACCTGTTTTCATTGATTCTAATGGATATGTGCCAAGACCTGAAATGTCATCAACCCATATAGACACAAAAGAGTCTTTTAGTATTGTTGCAAATTCTAATTCACTTAAACCTCTCATATCTCTAAAGGTAATCCATCTAAATTGTGGGTATTTTAAATAAAAACTTTTAATCAACTTCATAGTGTCCCTTTGGTCTCTTGTGTGAACAGACACTATTGGTTTTGCCGGTATTGGTTTTCTTTCAAATGAATTTGAAATTGTTGGTTCAATAACATCAAATGAAACATTTTTCATTATTTTTTCCAAATATTTTTTTTGTTCTTCGCTAGTTGTGATACATTTTAAAAATCCGTATTGTGACCAAGATGTACCAGGACTTAAGGTTTCCATTATGTAATCATATGATTGACATACTACAATCTTACCACATGGAAATTTTGAAACTTGTTCCATTACGTGTCCATATAATTCAGGAATTATCATAAAATCTTCAGGTGAAATTTCTAAGTTTTGTCCCTCAATTGGTTTGTGTGGTAATGACATGTATTTTTCATCTAACCAAGATGAAACACCTTTATAGTCAGTTTGTTCATGCATAATAATTGCGTTGTAACCATTTTCAAATAAATGGTATGCCATTTCATAAATTACTCTAATAGAAGCTTTGGCGTTTCCTTTAGTATCTTGAACTAAAAAATATATTCTTGATTTTTTTTCTTCTAGATTACTAATTGATAATTCTAATTTTGTTATAAGTTCTGTGTTCATAATGTTTGTAATATTTCGTATCTTAATAATGTATTAAAGGCAATTTTAAAGGGAATAGTTAAATCATTACTACCTTTTAATCCCATCTTTTCATCAATTTCACCCGACTCTGAAAAAACAACATCTAACATTGTTTTAATAAGTTCAAATTTAACGATACTAACATTTTGTTCAGTATCACCAGTGTCGGTTTGTTTTATAGAAATTAAATTCTCAATTTTATCAAAATCAATGTGATATGTTTCTCCAAATATATTAAGCATGTTTTAATTTTAATTGATTATATACCGAAGTAAAACCTTCAATAGAATCAATTGAATAATCAGACTCATAGTTTTGGTTATAATCCGTGTTTATTTTAATTGATGTTTTGTTTTTTGGTTTAATTTCAAGTAAATCTGGGTTTGCTGTAACTATAACATCAAATTTAGACCATATTTTTTTGATGGTTTTTTTATTGTAAAATTGTATGTTGTCTACTTCCATACCATATTTGGAGTAAAAAAATAATGATGCTGGTTTTATTTTTGCAACACCCATTCCTATAACACTTAATTTGTCTCTTTTGGATAAAACAGTTTTTTGAATTTCAGAAAACGTGTTAAATGTATTTGCCGACATTGATGGTGAGTGACCAAAAATATTCATAGGGAAATCCAAGTATAAAAAATTAATATAGTCACTTTCAGATGGGAATAAAAAATGTTCTGAAAATTTGTGTGAAGTAATTGGTTCAATTATTTTATACTCAAACTCTTCTTCTCCTTCTTCAGAAACATAGTCCTCAATAAAAAACTTTTCATAAGTAGCTTTCATTTTAGAGATTGTGTCTCTTAAAACTTCATCGGTATCAAAAGCGAACTTCATCTTCGTATTTTTTTAATATTTTTGTAATTATCGCATTTCTAACAATGTCAGAATCTTTAAATGTAAAAGTTCCTATATCATCAATGTTTTTAAACTTTTCTAAAGCGTCCCATAGTCCTGAATGTGTTTTGTCCTTATATCGGTCAGTTTGTTCTAAATCACCAGATATAAAAAATTTACTGTTAAAACCAATTCTTGTTAAAAGAAGTTTCATTTGTTTTGGTGTACAGTTTTGCGCTTCTTCAAAAATAAGAATTGAGTTATCAATGTTCATACCTCTCATATAAGCCAAGGCGAAAACTTCAATAATTTCCATATTTTTTAATTTTTCCCTAACATCTTTTCCAATAATTTTATTTAAAAGATAGTAAGACGGAAAAATATACGGGTCTAATTTTTCTTCAACATTCCCAGGTAGTGAACCAAGTTTTTCTTCAGCTTCAACAGCGGGTCTTACAATAATTAATTTTTCGTAAGAATTGTTTGGGTCCGCTAATATATCAACCGCAGCTTTCATTGCAATATATGACTTACCCACACCTGCTGGTCCTGAACAAATTGTTATCTGATTGTTTTGTAATATTTCATAATATTCTTTTTGACTATCTGATAAAAATTTATCTTTTGTTTTTTTCTTAATTAAAGTACTAATAATTTCTTTTTTTGATTTGTGTTGTTGGTTTGAGTCTTCTACAAATACTGTAGGGGTTCTTCTCGGTTTTTTATCCATTATATTTATAAATTAAAACTTAGTTAAAGTTAGTAAATTCTTTTTTAATTTTAATAAACTTATCAAAATCAAATATATAATCATCGTGGTCATAATTTGTAGAACAAAAAACAACAAGTTGTGATTTTTTTGTTAAAAATTTTTGAGAGTCCCATATTAATTCTGGTACTAAAACACCTTCATTTTTTTCTAATAGTATTTTACTTTCATTAATTCCATTGTGTAATATTACTTCAATTTGACCTTCTAAACATAACAGATACTGTTTGGTGGTGTAATGCGAATGATTACCTCTAATAGTGTTTTTCGGAACATCTGATACTACAAATGCTCGTATTGGCATGAACGGAAAAGAATTAAATTCTATAGGAATTAATGAACCTCTCTCATCTAAAAATTGTTTAAATTTATTTTTATCCATTGATAATTTTAATTATTTTTTCAATATCACTATTGGTTAATTTTTCATGAAATGGTATTGATAGGGTTGTTAAAGATTCATTTTCAGAATTTGGTAAAATATCATCATTTATTTTATAAACATCGTGATTATGTAGTGATGTATAATGAATACCTGTTTGAACATTATGTTTCTTTAGGTTGTTAATTAATGTGTCTCTGTCATTAGTGTTAATTCTATACAAATGAGAACTTGTATTATTTAAACCAAGATTTTCATTATAATATTCCCTAATATATGATAATCGTTCTAATTTTGATTTGTAGTTTTCAAAATTTCTAAGAGCGATGTCACATTGGATGCTATTCATATACATTTTATAACCTGGAAATTTTATTTTTCTGTCCCAATTGTTTTCAGAAAATGACATTCCGTTTAATGCCATTTCTTTTAAATGTAAAATTTTATTTAAATCATCAGATACTATCATTCCTCCATCGCAACTACCAATTGGTTTTGTTGGATAGAAACTAAAAATCATTAAATCCTCAGGATTACATTCTTTCTTGAATTGGTCTTTTTCTAATTTTTGTGCTGAATCAACAACTTTATAATCTTCAAAATGATGTAATATGTATGAATCACCAACCCATTCAATATCATCATAAAATTCGTACTGATTGCCTGATGTTACAATTGCATTAACCACAACTGGTGGTAAAATACTTGGAACCTTAACATTAATTTTTTTACCAAGAAACAGTAAAAAAATTGCACTAGTTGCACTGTTAAATGATACAGCATATTTCGCCCCAACATAGTCCGCAATTTTTTCTTCAAACTCGGTAACTTTTTTATCATGTAAAAAATTTGAATAGTCCGATGTATTAATTTGGTAATTGTTAATATTGAATAGTTGTATCATTTTTTTAGTTTAAACTTTGACATTGTTTTTACAGAATCAATTAATTCCAAATATTTTAGTGCTTCTTGGTATTCAGGTCTATGAAAATCGTGAATAAAAATAATAGTATTTTCATGGGATAAAAGTTTACAAATTGATGAACACGAAACTCTAGCTCTACCATCAATTAATATAATATCAAACGGACCGTACTCAATTGGAGATTCAATATAATCTTTAAATTCATCATAAGTTCCACAACTTAACCCTTCAACATACGGTAAATTTGGTTCTTTTAAAATTAATGTACAATTTTCGGGTGATTCTAAAATTAAAGAATCATACCATTTTTTTTGATGCTCAATAGAAATAATTTTTTTAACTTTATTGGCAATTTCAAAAGTTGATGTCCCTGAGCCAAATTCTAAAACACTATGTGTGTCTTTTAAATGTGACATAAAAAATTCTTCTTCTTGTATTTCTGTAAACATAATTTATATTTTTTGTATTAAAAGGGTTTGGCACCACATTGCAGTTTCAATACAAGTATAACCATATTTTTTTAATATATTATCGAAATTTTCTCTATTATGATGAAATTCGTAAGTGTTTATTTTACCATATGCTTGGTAAACATTATAATGGGACTTAGAATCCGTAAAATCAATTCTACTTACTATTAAATTTTTTGGACCTAATTTTAAAAAATTTTCTAAAACTTCATCACCATTTGGTAAAACGCTTAAAAGTCCATTCATAACAAAAACATCAAATTTATTAATATAGTTTTTAGTTAAATCATTGACATCTTTTACTTCAAAAGAGTCTTTACAAAATTCTGATTTCGCCAAATTAATAGCATCGTCAGAATAATCAATTCCAAAATACTCCAAATCAGAAAATTCTTTTTTACATAAACTATAAAAAGAACCACAACCACAACCAACATCCAACAAATTTTTTTTGTTTTCAATTGTTTTCATAAGAGAAATAAATCCTAACCAATGTGATGGATAATTATTGTCAAGTTGGTCTTTATTTATCCCAAGTTGGTCTTGAAATATTTCTTTATTTTTCCAAGAATTAATGTGTTCTGTCATATATTTGTTTAATGTAATTTTTAGCGCCTCCTTGAAAATGAAGACAATTAAATAATATTTTTTTATTGGTTTTTTTATTTAAAATATAAGGTAATTTATTTATAATTTCAACTTTTTTTACACCATTTTCAAACTCAAAATCTTGGTCAGGTGTGTTAATATTATGGTCGTATGTTGTATCATCAATTATTTGCATCATTTCACCCACTCTACCTGGACCACCACCAATATCGTCATTATAATGAAAAAGTTCTAAGGCTGTCATGTCACAAACGCCACCAGGTAATCCGCATTTTTGTCTAACATTAAAATGTGATTCCATTTTTAAAAAAAGATAAGAATTTTTGTCTGAATATAAATTTTCTAACATATCACAAAAACTATCAATACCTCTCATTGTAATAAATGAAGATGTTGCAGCACTTCTATGAAGTAATGTAAAATCATATTGTTTATATTTTTCCCATTCTTTATTAACATCACAAAATAATAAGACATCAGAATCTACATAAAAGACAACATCTAAATCATTTTTTTTCATGTAATTTCTTAAAATAAACCACCTTTGAAAACAAAATAATTCATAATCAAATGGCGTAGTATTCAAATGAACATAATTATTTTTTAAATTATCAAATCCTTGTGATAATTTATTATAGTTTTCTAATTTTAATTTAGGATTAAAAAACGGAGGTATATTATCACTAATAAAAGTAACATTATTTTTTTCTAATGCTTTTTTTAATGTAAATTCTAAATAAGGTTGATACCCTTTGTGTATAAAAATAACCGGAATCATATTACCAATAAGTTCCTCCCTCAACAACATCTATGTTTAAAGTTTTTTCATCATCAGATGGTCTGACCCAACTATCATTATATAGTTGACTAATTTCAGGATGTACATCCCATCTCCTACCTTTAATTCCAAATAATATTTGGAGTCCTCCTCCAATATGAATTGCTTGTTTATTTAATTTTTTTATATGATTTGACAATATAAGACCATAAGCGCCGCAACCGATTAATGCAATATCAAAGTCAATATTATTAATTTTTTCCATCATAATTCCTGTGGATTCAATAAATGATTTATTATCATGTCTACCACCCCCATTTGTTTGCTCAGCTCTAATTGTTTTTAAATTAAATTTAGGTAATATATTTTTATTTTCAAATAAAAACTCTCTATTTTTATACTGTTCAATTATTGTATTTTCAAACGGATGTATTACTAATACATTTTTGTCTTTTAGTTCAGAACTCCAAGGGTTATCAAAATAAAATGGTTCCAAATATCTTAACTCAGAATAAACACAGTTTTTTGAATATTTTGAAATTATTGATTGTTCATTTGTTAATCCCATTGCACCAATAATATCACTATTAGAAATGCCATTAACGTATAAGTTATAAAAATAATCTAAAGTATTATTATCAGAGGGTGTTATACCAGCATTGTCAGACGCCATTCTTCTAATAGGGTCATAATTATTATTTTCTTTACAAGAAATAATTCCCTGCTCAACACCACCTAATTTAGTCGCTATAAATGGATTCCCACTTATAATATTTTTTTTTATTAATTCGTTACCCTCGTTTGATTTAATAATGTTCATTATGAAAATTTAATTAATTGGTCGTTAAATTTATTTTTTAATTTAATGATATTTTTATCAATTGATTCAGGATGAGAACCTATAAATTTTTCAGTATAACACGCACCTCTCATAATCGGTTTAAATTCGTGTACACCATAATATATTTTTTCAATTTCTTGTTTTTGTTTGTCGTCACCATTTACCCAAGGTAGGTAAATTTCATTAAAATAATTATCAATACAATTTTGTTTACTAACACTATCTTTATAATAACCAATTTTGGTGTTTACTTGTTTTGGAAAAACATATGAATAGTGGTACATTTGAACACCTGTTTTATCAAAAAGAGTTTCACTGTCAATATGTTTCTTAACTATATTAATATTTTTAGGGTATTGTATTGTTGGTGGTCTATGTGTTAACCATGTTGAACCTTTTACATATCTAAAAATACGTAAAAAATTATCTTTATTTAATTCAAACCCTGTTAAATAGTGTTCGAACCCGCCATAAAATGAACAACTTCTAATACCAACGCTTGTTGGTCGTTCTTGTTTTAAAAAATTAATCATTTTTTCTAAATCCTCAGTTTTATAAACTTCATCAGAATCTAAATTCCAAATATAATCAATGTCATCATTAATGTGTTTCATATATGCACGACATTGGTCGTCTTTTTCATTAAATTGTCCATGAACAATTTTAATTTTATTTTCAGGGTCCGGAAATTCACTAATAATTTTATTAGTATCATCTAAAGATGTTGTTCTACCTTGTCTTTGCCAGTAAGAAACAGGTCCTTCTGAAATAAGAATTTGAGACGCAAAGGGATATACTTGTTCTAAACATTCTTTTAGAACATAATCACCCTCAAAAACTATCATACCAAATGCTATTTTCATAATAAATCGTTTAAAACGTATAATGTATCATCTCTTTGCCAAGAATTTTCAGAACCTCTTAACGGTTCCAATTGTTCGTAACTAACAAAATAATCAAATAATTTTAAATTTAAAGATTTATGATATTCCTCAACATCATCACTTGGTGTTAAATCTAAAAAAGCATGAAATTCAATTGATATTTGCTTGGAACATTTTGATGGTAAATTTTCTAAAATTTCATATTCGGCACCTTCGGTATCAATTTTAATATATTCAAATTGTTTAATATTATATTCATCCATTAATTCTTGTAATGTAATTAATTGTACCTCATATTTTTCTTTAAACGCATTATCACCATGACCACCATTTATTTTTCTATGAAGTTTTTCAGGTGGGTTATACAAAGAATTCGCCCCCCAATGTGAGTATTCGTAATAAGTTGCGGTTAAGTTTTGTTTAACACCAACACACGCTTTTTGTAAATAAATAAAATTAGGATTATTTTTTAAATCATAAGGAATTGACAAATTATTAATTGGGTCAATACCAATAACTCTAAGTCCCAAACTTAGTAAATGTCTTGATATTATAAAATCATTACAACCTAAATCAAGAGCCCATCCTGATTCGGTAATTAGATTTGGTTCATATGTGTGGTTGTGAACAGTTTGATGAGTTCTCCCATCTTTTTTAAAGTATGTTATTGCCATTTTTATTTTTTACAAAAACATTGATAAGCTCTACCGCTTGATGGTGTGATTATTTCACCTGAAAGTATATTGGTACAATTTAATTTATATTTATCAATAAGTTTTTTTCTTATTTTTTCCCAATCTTCATCCAAATGACACTCAACTAATATGTGTTTGGTTTTATTAATTATTCCTGATATACCTTCTAATACTAAATATTCTGCACCCTCAACATCAATTTTTATTAAATCAATTTTAGTTTCATCATTTAATAAAGTATCTAATCTTATTGATTTAATAGTACCCAAAGAACTATTTGGTTTGTAATCCATATCATGACCTATAATGTTATGTGTAAATGAATCCTTACCTGAAAAATAAGTACATTCACCATCTTCATTTGAAACCGCAACATTAAAACACTCAACATTTGAATCATTACTAAATTTATTTTTTAAATTTAAAAACGTTTTAGGGTGTAACTCCAATGAATATATTTTTCCAGTTCCATTTAATTGATATTTAAAAAATTCTGTGTATTCCCCGTTATTTGCGCCAACATCAACTAAGACATCATTTTCATTTATAAATTGTCTTAAAAATTCGTTTACTTTTATATCATTTGAGTCCATTGTATTTGTTATAAACTTTTTTTATTTTTAAAAAATAATCATCATATATCATTTTTAAAGCTTTTATTTCTTTATATTTCTCAATAGGTGTGTATATGTGATGTTCTTTTGATGGTATGTAAGTGTCATTATTAATATCATAATCAAATTGTGAAAAGTGACTAAAAATTAATTTTTGTTTTTCCCCCTCCCAAATAATGGTACCATCGGTTTCATAATCATCATAATTAAATAACTGCCATTGCCATGGTGCACCATGTCCAATATTACCGTCAATAAAAATTCTATCTTTAGGACATAATCTTGGAAATTCTTCTAAATATTTTTGGTCACCACAAGTAGATAGGTGTGGATATTTCATGTGTAAAACAGCGTCCGACCACCAATTAAGTAATAATTTACCTAAATCACTATTTTTAAAAAAAACAATACCAACATTATATAGTCCATCAGGTCTATTACTTGTTAATTCAAATTGTCTATGTCTAAAAATACCAACGTCTTTATTACCAATTTCATTTAAAATTAGGTCAATATTATCATGAAGTAAGATATCTGAGTCAATATATGTTACAGATTTATTATTTTTTTTAATTAAAAAGTTTGAAAAGTAAGAGGCTAACGACCAACAAAAATACCTATAATTATTATTTTTTAATTGTAATAAATTCTTATCATTTTTTAAAAGGTCATTAACGCTCCAAACTTTTAAATTAGTAGTTTCAAAAGCCTTTAAAATTTTAAAAGATTTATCATCTATACACAGATAATTAAGTATAAAATTATCTGAATATTCAATTAAAGATTCATATAAAGCTAAACCTTTTGATAAGTAATTAAAATCGGATACTGTGCAAATTTCTTTCATATGTAAAAATTTTTGGATTGTCTGTCTTTAAATAAATTCATATCAAAAGACAAATCTGAATGGTTTTTATTGTGTATTACGTCGTGTTTACCATATCCCCAATCAGGGTGTTCGTGTTTGATAATAACCATTGGAAAATACTTTTGTTTTCTTAGTAAATTTCCTACTAACATAAATTCATTATCGGACCAAACTGATTTATATTCAGGATAATAAATGTAATTAAATCTTTCATAATATTTCTTACCCAAAATACACAATGTGTTTAATTCTTGACCTTTAAATCCATCATTAAAGAAAAGGATTCCATCTGTGTCAGGGTAATTTGCGTTCATCAAAGTATTAATAACTTTATCAAACCCTTTAACTTGTGGTATCATATCATCAGATGCTAATAGGATAATATCCCAATCTTTTGACGTGTCAATATCACGGTTAATAGCATGAATTTTAGAATTACTTTGACCGATTACAAAAGACACATTATCGTAAGATTCAAGTATTGATAATACCTCATCATTGTTCATGTCTGAGTCATCCTCATCTATGGTGATTAAAAACCTTGTGGTGGGTTCACTTATGTATTCTTGATACTTGTTAAAGGTCTCAAAGAATTGTTTTCTACGAGACCTTGTTGGGAATTTAATTAGAAGTTTCATTGATAATATTAAGGTAAGAGTCCACCAATTTTTCACAAACTGTTGAACCATAAAATTTATTTATATCTTGTGGTGGAGAAACCAATTCTTTTGATAAAATGCCACCTGATTTGTCTACGTTATATATCCAAGATTTTTTACCACACATCCAACTTTCAATTGTTGTTCTACCTAAAAGAATACCAGCGGTTTCTTTTGCTTTTCTAACAAATGTTTCCGTATTCCAAGTTGGTGGAAATCTTTTGACGTGTTTGTTTAACAAAATGTCATTTAAATAATCTGATTTGTTTTCACCTACAATCCACAATTCCATTTGATTTTCATTAGTATAGTCAATCAAATCTTTAATTGTTTGTTCTCTTAGATAATCTATTGTTCCAACAAACAACACGGCATTTTCTTCTGTGGTTTCTTTTTCATTAAACCTTGTATCATCAATTGGGTTATAAATAACATCAACTAGTGATTCAGTAATTTCATCTTGCTCAACAATATGTTCTTTAATTTCAGGTCTAATTGCGATATATCTCTTAATTGATTCATGTTTCACTGGTTTTTCTAAATCAATAACTTCAGAATGTATGGTGGCAATTTTTTCAATGTTCGGGTATAATTGTAGTATCATATTAGTAACTGGTTCGTGTTGAACGTGAATAATATCGTAGTTAATATCTTGTATTTTGTACAACATACCT